>Ga0209752_1000005_pt1 | contig 105455 bp, 89 predicted proteins | sample METZYME_3_250m_FD_187548 | JGI IMG/M metagenome (GOLD analysis project Ga0209752, IMG submission 187548) | Marine microbial communities from oxygen minimum zone in mesopelagic equatorial Pacific - METZYME_3_250m (SPAdes) (version 2) | ecosystem: Environmental > Aquatic > Marine > Oceanic...
TGAATCTCTCATTGTAAATGCAGAAGGATCATTAGGATTAAGCGTTCCCTTCCCAACATTTGTAACAACACTTTCAACTATAGAATTATAAGGAGATAATATATTAGAAATTTTCTTTTCAAGCTTAACTACAAACTTGTTTGTTTCATTTACATCTGTTCCTACAGGTAATTCAGCAAATACATTTATATACTTAGGTAAGTTTTCGGGAAAAAATAAAACTTTTGGTTGAAATACCTGAAATAATTGAATTGAAATAAAAAATAAAAGGAAAGAACTAAAAAGAATTATAAAAGGTCTAATTCCTTCTAGGAAATAATTTACAAATCTACCATAAGCATCTTCTAACCTTACCAAAAATTTTTCTCTAAACAAAAACGAAAGAGGTATAAATATGAAATAATTTAATGGTATTAATAAAGCAAAGAAAATTAGAAGATTACCAAGCCAAAATATTTTAATAATAAAAATAAAGGTTAATCCCGTAACAAAAAGGATCAAAAAATTTCTCATGTATTTAGCAAAATTTTTATTTTTTTCATCTTCTACCTTCATCAAAAGAGATATTAAAACTGGGTTAATAACTAAGGCAACAAATAGAGATGAAGTTAACGTTACAATAAGCCCTAAAGGCATAAAACTCATAAATTTTCCCGTTAAACCTGGCCAAAAAACAAGTGGAGCAAAAGCTGCAATAGTTGTTGCAGTTGAAGTGATAATTGGAAGAGAAATTTCACCAATACCAAGTTTAGTTGCTCTTAATGGAGAATATCCCTTTTCCATAAACCTATAAATATTTTCAGTTACTACTATGCCATTATCTACTAGTAGACCCAAAGAGATAACCAATGAGAATAATATGATCATATTAATTGGTATATTAATTACAGAGAGAATAACAAAAGAAATAGCAAATGATAATGGTATAGATAATCCAACAAAAAGAGCATTTCTAACTCCCAAGAAAAATAAAAGAACAAATACAACTAAAATTATTCCAGAAATAATGTTATTTTCTAATGTATTTACCTGTTCTTTTGTATTCTGAGATTGATTAGCTACTATAAAAATATCAATATCACTTGGTAACTGAGGTTTTATTTTAGAAATTGCCTCATTAATCATATCATTGATTTTCAAAAGATTGCTTCCCTTTCTTTTCATAACATTAACTGAAACTACAGGGTTGCCATTTAATCTAAAAAAACTTTCTATTTCTTTATAATCAAATACTACTTCCGCAACATCCTTTAAGTATACAATTTTATTGTTCTGATTTGAAATGATGATATTCTTAATATCATCAACAGACTTAAATTCACCTATAATCCTTACAGATCTTCTTATATTATTTTCAAGCATATTTCCACCAGAAACAGAAATATTTTCATATTTAATAGCATTTTCAATATCATTAAAAGATAATTTTCTAGCTTCTAATTTATAAGGATCTACCTTAATGGCAACTTCTTTTTCTTCAACACCAAAAATTTCAACTTTAGATATTTCACTTATTTTTTCAATTTCATCCTGTAAAATTTCTGCATAATATTCTAATCTATCAATAGAATATTTACCACTTAATGTTATATTCATGATAGGAAAGTCAGAAAAACTTATTTCATAAATATTAGGTTCAAAAGGAAGATCATTTGGCAATTCAGCTTTAGCTTTATCAACTGCATCCTTAATCTTTGATTTTGCATACTCAATTTCTATTCCAGATTCAAATTCCGAAATTATTGTTGAAAATCCTTGTGTAGAAGTTGATCTTATTTCTTTTACTTCAGATATTATATTTATCTCTTTTTCAATTGGCCTGGTAATAAGATTTTCTATATCAATTGGAGAATTTCCTGGATAAGGAACACCAACTATAACATTTGATTGATCAACTTCTGGAAAACTTTCTTTTGGTAATCTATCATAAGAAATTAAACCTAGTATTGTTAGCATTAATGATAAAAAAACTATCGTAATTCTATTTTTTAAAGCTAAATCTGATAATCCAAAGCTTTTAATTACCTTCTCCTCTATTTGTTTTTTTAAGTTCATATTAATCTTTTATTATCTGAACATAAGCGCCTTCAATTACCTCAGTAGAACCTTTATTAATTATTATTTCACTTCCATCTAATCCTTCTAATATTTCAGATTTATAATTATATGATTTACCTACAATAACTGATATTTTTTTTGCAATGATAGTTCCATCAAATTCCTTTGTTCCAAAAACATATTCCCCCGTATCATCACTATAAATAACATTAGATGGAATTAATATCGCATTTGGATTAGAATAATCAACCATTTCAACAACCATTACTTGATTTGGTTTAACCAATTCTTGAAGTGATTCAGGAATATTAATTTCAATAGAAAAAGAACGATTTTGAACATCAATAACTTGTCCAATAGATAAAATTTTAGATTCTACCTTAGTATCTAAATTTGGAATTACAATATCAACATTATCTTTAATATTAAATTTCCCTATATATGCTTCAGAAGCATCAATTTTAAGATAAGAATCTTCACCACTAAAAATTCGAAAAATTGGTGCAGCAGGAGAAGACATCTCTCCTTCATTCAAAAAAACTTTATCAATCATACCACTGAATGGTGAAACAATCTTATATTTTAATAACTGAATCTTATTAGTTTCAAATCTTTTTAAAAAAACATCATAATTTGATTTTGATTTAAGGTATTCAATCTCAGATCCTATGTTATTCTCCCAAAGATTCTTTTGTCTCTCATAAATAACTTTAAATAATTCTAAATTTGTTTTAATTTCTAATATTGAGTTATTTAATACATCAGAATTAATTTCTGCAAGAATTTGTCCTTTAATAACACTATCACCCTCTTTCACATAAATTCTTTTTAATCTACCTATCATTTCAGGATTCAAAAGAACGTTGCTTCTGGAAAAAACTGTTCCTCTTAACTGCACCTTATGAAAAAATTTGTTTACATCTGGAGAAATTGTTGATATATAAACATAATTTTTCTTATTGAAACCAGAATCTAACAATTCTATCTCTTGTTCTAAATTTTTTATTTCTAGTTTAATATCTAAAAGAGAATTATTTAATTTATCTAATCTATCCTTTTTTGAATCTAAAGTATTAGAATCGCAAGATGAAAGAATTAATATTAGTAGTAATAAAGTGTATTTGTTCATATGATTAATTATTATATAATGTTCCCAAAGTTTTTTCTAAATTTATTTTTGATATAATCACCTCATATACAGCATTATAATAGTTATTTTGAGCTTGTTTTAATCCTGCATTTGCATTTAACACTTCAAGATTTGATCCAACACCTTCCTTATATTTTTTTTCTGATGCATTGTATATAGACAGTGCTAAATCAAGATTTTTACTTGTTATTTCTAGAGATTCTTTAGAATTGGAATAATCTACTACTGATTGATTTATTTGCAAATCAATTGATCTTTCTAAAAATGAAAGTTGATTATCAATTTGCTCAATCTTATATTTTGATTGATTTATTTTACTTCTCTTCAAAAATCCATCAAAAATAGGTACCACAAGCTTAAGACCAACAGTTCCAAAATTTTTCCATCTATATGAATCAAAAAATAAATCATAACTTGAAGCAGAGGTATTTAATCCATAATTATAGTTCACATAAATCTGAGGTAAATATTGACTTCTATTATTCTTTAAATCATAACTTTTTAGATTTCTATCTGTTTTTAAAATAGAATATTCAATTCTTTTATTATAATCAAATTTGGATAGATCAAAATCAAAATTTTCTAAAATATCCTCATCTAAATTTCCTATTAATTTTATTTCCTGACTTAAAGGAATTCCTATTTGAAATTTTAATACAAACAAACTTAAATCATATAATCTATCAGTTTTAATTTTTTCACTTTGAAGATTATTGTATGAAACAGTTATTCTATCTATATCCAATTTCTCAATAAATCCATTGTCATACAATTGCTTAGATTCTTCTAACAGAGTTAATAATCTTTCAATATTACTATTAACCAAGTCAATTCTAGACTTTGTATTTAATACAGTATAATATGCCTTTGAAACTGATTCATAAATATCTATCTCTGTCCTCTGAGTTAATTTATTTGAAAGTTTTTCAAGTTCCTTAGTAGCTGATAAACCAACAAAATACGATCCATTAAAAATCATTTGATCTATCATAAAATCAAATCTTCCTTCATAAGTTTGACCAAACTGAACTTCTTGCTCAGTCCCTTCAGGAACTCCTGGCATGAATCTACCAATATCAATTAAACTTTTTTGAACCTCATAATTATATTGTAGACCACCATCAACATATATTTGAGGAAGACCAATTGCTAAATATTCTTTAGAAACTGCCTTAGAAATATTTTCTTCTAAAATAGAGTTTTTAAGATTTTCATTATTTTTTAGAGCAAGCTCAATACAATTATCAAGTGTTAAATTCAATTGTTGTGAAAATAGAATATTACTAAAAAATAAAAGAGATAATATTAGTGAGTATAATTTCATATTACTTAATGTATTTTAAAAATGATTTTTCATAAATTTTAAGTCCTTCATTAGTAAGTATTCCCCTCATGAAGTGATCAAAAAATTGTAATTGAACATTGATAATTTCAAATTTCTTATATGGAAATAAATTCTGATCAAATGCTAATTCAATTTCTTCTAATCTTAACTTGGTAATTATTATTTCATCTATTTCTTTTCTAATAAACCCTTCTTTTTTACCTCTTTTTATATTCTTTGAAAGAGTTTTAATAAACACTTTCTTTTTTAAATCTTCTGTTATTTTAAATAAATCAGGATAAAATTTTTTTAAATCATGAACAAAAAGAGGATTTATATTCGTTATAGTCTGTCTGAAAAAATTTGACAATTCTAAAAAAAAATGAATAGAATTTTTAGAAGTTTTTTTTATTTTACCAATTTCATTTAAAAGTCCTGACCAATAATATTTTATTGATCCTAAAGCAATACTATGTTTATCATCAAAATAGGTATAAATTGTTTTTTTTGAAATTCCCAACTCAGAACATATATCATCAATGGTAACTCCCTTTATTCCAAATTTTCTAAATAAAGAATCGGATTTTATAATAATTTTATTTTTTAAGTCCATATAAACTATGGAAACTATTATATTTCTTTCAGTTTCCGGCGCAAACATAGACAAAATTTTGTTAAAAAAAAATTTCATTTTTTAATCATAAAGATGAATATGAAATAAAAAAAATTATTTTTGTTCATTACAAAATAAAATGATATCATTTTTTAAAAAATCTTCAACAGATTATTATATTATCGATCACTCAAAAAAGTTATCTCAAAATCATATTAATAAACTATGTTGGCTATTTGGAAATGCCAAAATAATAAAATCATCTAGTTTAAAAGGAAAATTTATAGGTCCAAGAAAAGAAATGACCACTCCATGGAGTACAAATGCTGTAGAAATTACATCTAATATTGGAATTGATTCAATAATTAGAATTGAAAGATTTTATAAAAATCAAAATGTTGATATTGATCCAATGCTTGAATTAGTATATAATAATCCAAATCAAAACATATTTAAAATTAACAGAAAACCCGAAAAAATAATTAATATTAAAAATATAAAAAATTATAATAATAAAGAGGGTTTAGCGCTAAGTGATAAAGAAATAAATTATCTAGAAAATGTAAGTAAAAAACTAAATAGGTCCCTAACTGATAGTGAAGTGTTTGGCTTTTCTCAGGTAAATTCTGAACATTGTAGACATAAAATTTTTAATGGGGAATTTATAATTGATGGAAAAAAAATGCCAAAAAGCTTATTTGGTATGATAAAAGAAACATCAAAGAAAAATCCAAACAATTTAATTTCAGCATACAAAGATAATGTTGCTTTTATTAAAGGCCCATTAGTTGAATTTTTTACAACTAAAAATAAAGATCAATCAGACTTCTACTATACAAAAAGTATCATGTCTTCAATCTCTTTAAAGGCTGAAACTCATAATTTTCCAACAACAGTAGAACCCTTTAGTGGAGCAGCAACAGGATCAGGTGGTGAAATAAGGGATAGAATGGCTGGAGGACAAGCAAGTTTTCCACTTGCAGGAACCGCTGTATACATGACATCTTACCCTAGAATTACTAAATCAAGAACTTGGGAAAAAAATCAAATAAATAAAAAATGGCTCTATCAAAATCCTAAAGATATTTTAGTAAAAGCATCAAATGGAGCTAGTGACTATGGAAATAAATTTGGTCAACCTCTAATAAGTGGAAGTATTCTAACTTTTGAACACAATGAAAACAAAAACTTAATAGGCTATGACAAAGTAATAATGCTTGCCGGTGGTATTGGATATGGAAAAGAAAATGAAACTCAAAAAAAAGATGTAAATACAGGTGATTATGTTGTAGTTCTTGGTGGAGATAATTATAGAATTGGAATGGGAGGAAGTGCAGTTTCATCTCTAAATACTGGAGAATTAAAAAACTCAATAGAACTTAATGCTGTTCAAAGATCTAATCCTGAAATGCAAAAAAGAGTTGCTAATGTTATAAGAGCTCTGGCAGAAGAAGATATAAACCCAATATTATCTATCCATGACCATGGAGCTGGAGGTCACCTAAATTGCTTATCCGAATTATTAGAAAATACAGGAGGCGAAATAAATATAAATAAGCTACCAATTGGAGACCCTACTCTTTCTGAAAAAGAAATTATAGGAAATGAATCACAAGAAAGAATGGGACTAATTATAAAAAATAATGATTACCCTAAATTACAAAAAATAGCAAAAAGAGAAAGATCTCCGCTTTATCATGTAGGTTATGTAAGAAATAATAAAAAACTAGTTTTTAAAGGAAAAAATAAAAGAAATCCAATTGATTTAGGATTAGAAGATTTTTTTGGATCATCACCTAAAACAACAATAAATGATAGAAAAATAAAAACTAAATATAAAGAACCTAAATATTTTCAAAAATTAATAATAAAATACTTAGAAAATGTCCTTTCATTAGAATCTGTTGCTTGTAAAGACTGGTTAACAAATAAAGTTGATAGATGCGTCACAGGAAGAGTTGCAATGCAACAAACCGTTGGTGAAATACAATTACCATTAAATAATTTAGGAGTAATGGCACTTGATTTTAAATCTAATAAAGGTATCGCAACTGCTATCGGATTTTCTCCTATAGTTTCTCTAATTGATGAAAAGAAGGGAGCAAAAATAGCTCTCTTAAAATCTTTAACAAATATTATATGGGCACCTATTGAAAAAGGAATTACAAATATTTCATTAAGTGCTAATTGGATGTGGCCTGCTAATAATGTTGGAGAAAATACTAGATTATACAATGCTGTTAAAGAAATTAGTGATTTTGCAATAAAACTTGGAATGAACATCCCAACAGGAAAAGATTCTCTTTCCATGACCCAAAAATATTCTGATGGAAAAAAAGTTCTTTCACCTGGAACCGTCATAGTATCTGCAGCTTCAGAAGTTTCTGATATTAATAAAACAATCTCACCAGTATTAAAAAAAGATCAGGATTCTAAATTGATATACATCAATTTCTGTAAAGGACTAAATATTTCTGGAAGTGCATTTTATCAAACACTTACATCACTTGGAAATACAGTACATAACACAAAAAAACCTAAAGAAATAATAAATATTTTTAATGTTATTCAAAATTTAATAAAAAATAATCAAATTTTATCTGGTCATGATGTGTCATCTGGAGGGCTTATAACTAGTTTATTAGAAATGAACTTTGCCAACTCAAATTGTGGTTTAAATATTTACACTGAGGGCTTTAAAGAAAATGATTTAATTAAAATACTTTTTAATGAATCACCTGGTATTATCATTCAAACTAAAAAAAATATTATTTCAATACTAGATAAAAATAAAATAGAGTATATAAAAATTGGAAGTTTAATAAAACAGAGAAAATTAATCATTAATCACAATAATTCTGATATAAAAATTGACATTGATTATTTTAGAGATTGTTGGTTTAAAACCTCATCATTAATTGACAAAAGTCAAACAAAACATAATCTAAATGTTAAAAGATTCTTAAACTATAAAAATCAAAAACTCAAATACAAATTTCCATCTTTTTTTAATGGAACACACTCAAAAATAAATTATAAAAAAAATATCAGAGCAGCTGTCATTAGAGAAAAAGGTATAAATAGCGAAAGAGAAATGGCATATATGTTATATATGTGTGGTTTTGATGTTAAAGACGTTCATATGACTGACCTTGTAAGTGGAAAAGAAAATCTCGAAAATATTCATATGGTAGTTTTCCCTGGAGGATTTTCAAATTCCGATGTATTAGGATCAGCTAAAGGATGGGCAGGGGTTTTTAAATACAATAAAAATGCTAAAAATGCAATCACTAATTTTTATAAAAGAAATAATACACTATCTCTTGGTGTTTGCAATGGTTGTCAACTCATGATGGAGCTTAATCTATTGTATCCAGAATTAAAAAATAACCACCCAAAAATGAAAATAAATAAATCTGAAAAATTTGAATGTATTTTCACTAGTGTTGATATCTTAAAAAATAACTCTGTTATGTTAAAAAATTTAGAAGGTACTACACTTGGAATTTGGTCAGCACATGGAGAAGGAAGATTTAACTTTAAAAATAAAAATCACAATATAACTGCCAAATTTCACTACAAAGATTATCCCTCAAACCCTAATGGATCAGATTATTCTGCAGCAATGTTATCTTCAAAAGATGGAAGACATCTTGCAATGATGCCACATCTTGAAAGATCAATATTTCCTTGGAATTGGGCACATTATGAACCATCAAGAAATGATAAAATTACACCTTGGATATTACCATTTGTAAATGCTAGAAATTGGCTTGAAACAAATACATAACCTTTTTATAAATTGTTAAAAATAAAATTTATTTTTGTATCCCAAAATATTGTCCCATGGTGTAACTGGTAACACGTCTGTTTTTGGTACAGAAGAGTCTAGGTTCGATCCCTAGTGGGACAACAAAAATTTAAAAATTATGAGCATTGTAAAAATATTTTCAGGAAAGGGTTCTTTAGAATTAGCTAAAAAAATTGCATCTAAATTTGGAAAAAATCTTGGTCAAGGAAAATCTGGTAAATTTAGTGACGGAGAACTTAAATACAGATACACCGAGACAGTAAGGGGTTCTGATGTCTATATTATTCAATCTACTGTTAATGGATCAGATAATTTTATGGAATTATTCTTAATGATTGACGCTGCAAAAAGAGCTAGTGCTAATCATATTAATGTTGTTATTCCTTATTATGGATATGCTAGACAAGATAGAAAAGATAAACCAAGGATAGCTATATCCTCTAAATTGATTGCTAACCTACTTACGGCATCTGGAGCAACTAGAATTATAGCATGTGACCTACATGCAGGTCAAATACAAGGTTTTTTTGATATACCACTTGATCATTTAAATGGAAGTTCTGTGTTTGTACCTTATATTAAAAAATTGGACCTAAAAAATATCATTTTTGCATCTCCTGATGCTGGAGGAACTGAAAGAATAAGAGACTATGCTGAATATTTCAATGTTGACTTTGTTATCTGTGATAAACAAAGAGAAAAAGCTAATGAAGTTAAATCCGTTCAAGTAATTGGAGAGGTAGAAGGAAAAGATGTCATAATTATTGATGATTTAATTGATACAGGAGGTACCATTTCTATGGCTTCAAAAGTTTTAATGGAAAAAGGTGCTAAATCAGTTAGAGCTTTAATTACACACCCAATTCTTAGCGGAAATTCAGATGAAAATATCACAAATTCAGCACTTAAAGAATTAGTTGTAACTGATACTATTCCTCTAAAATTTAGGAATAAAAAAATAAAAGTGTTATCCATTGCAGGATTATTTGCAAAAGCTATTAGAAAAATTCATGAAAATGAATCTACTAGTTCGCTATTTATTAACAGATAAATTTAGTAATTATGAAAACAATTGAGATTATAGGGTATAAAAGAGCAAATCTTGGTAAAAATGAATCTAAAAAACTTAGAGAAGAAGGTAATGTACCTAGTGTTGTCTATGGAGGAAAAGAACAAATTCATTTTCATTCACCAATGATTTTATTTAGAGATTTAGTTTACACTCCTGGTGCAAACTTTGTCAAATTAAATATTGAAGGTGAAATTAAAAATGCAATATTACAAGATATTCAATTTCATCCAGTAAGTGAAATTATTCTACATGCTGACTTTCTAGAACTTAGCGAGAACAAAAAAATAAAAATGGAAATTCCTGTTAAATTTTTAGGAGATGCTCCTGGTGTTCTTCAAGGTGGTAAAATATTAACAAGAATAAGAAAATTGTCTATTCTAGCATATCCAAAAAATATGCCAGAATTTATAGAAATAGACATTAGTCATCTTGAATTGGGAAAAAGCATTAAAGTTGAAGATATCCTTAGTGAACAATATGAAATCTTAAACAGTCCATTAGTTAGTGTTGTCTCTGTCAATATACCTAGAGTAACAATTGAAGAAGAAATAGAAGAAGAAGAAGAAGAAGAAACTGAAGGAGAAGAAGGAACTGAAGGAGAAGAAGGAACTGAAGGCACTAAAGAAACTTCTAAAGGTGGAACAGAAGGTGCTAAAGGTGAAACAGAAGGTGACAAAACAAAATCAAAAGATTCAAAAGGAGATAAAAAAGAAGAATCTAAAGACTAAGAAATATTAAAAAGAGTTGAAAGTTTAATATAAATTTATAAACTAAACTTTTTCTCAATGAAATACTTAATAGTTGGTTTAGGAAATATAGGACCACAATACGAATTAACTAGACATAACATTGGTTTTTTAATTCTTGATTACCTAGCATCTAAATTTGAATCTACATTTAAATCAGAAAGACTTGGAGATTATTCTTTAATAAAATTTAAAGGAAGATCAATCCACCTTATAAAACCATCAAATTATGTAAATAATAGTGGAAGAACAGTAAAATATTGGTCTGATAAATTAAAAATAAAAAATGAAAATTTATTAATTGTTCTAGATGATATTTCTCTGAAATATGGAAAGCTTAGAATAAAAAAAAATGGTACTGATGGAGGGCATAATGGATTAAAAAATATAAATGAATCATTAAATTCTAATAATTATCCAAGACTAAGATTTGGAATAGGAAATGAATTTATAAAAGGAAATCAATCTAATTATGTATTAGAAAATTTTTCAAAAGATGAAATGAAAGATTTAGAAATAAATATTCAAAATTCAATCAAAATAATTATGTCATTTTGTTATGAAGGAATTAATAGGAGTATGAATAAATATAATTAAACAATAACTGATCCATTAATAGCTTTAGTGTCTGGATGCATTAATCTAAGTGAACCATCAGGATTTTCAGCAAGCAATAACATTCCTTGACTTTCAATTCCCATCATTTTTCTTGGTTTTAAATTTACCAAAATCATAACTTGTTTATTTAATATATCTTCTGGTTTATAATATTTTGATATTCCACTTAAAATCACTCTTTTATCAACACCTGTATCAACAATTAATTTTAATAATTTTTCCGATTTTAGTACATTTTCTGCTTCTACAACGGTAGCGATTCTTAAATCAATTTTTGAAAATTCATCAAATTCAATAGTTTCTTTTAGCTCCATTATTTTCTCCTTTTTATCATTTATAGTCAATTTAAGTTTTTCTATTTGATTATTAATTACACTATCTTCAATTTTTGAAAAAATATGATTTATTTCTCCAAGTTTATGACCAGATTTAATAAGATTATTAGATGAATCATTCCATGATTTAGATAAAATATTTAAAAGTTTAAATATTTTAATTGAAGTAAATGGTAGTAAAGGCTCACATAATATTGCAATATTAACAACAATTTGAATTGAGTTATAAAGTATAGATTTAACTCTATCTTCATCTGTTTTAATGATTTTCCATGGTTCAGTATCTGCCAAATATTTATTACCAAGTCTAGATAAATTAATTATCAAACTCATCGCTTCTCTAAATCTATACTTCTCAATAGATGTTTCGATTTTAGACTTAATGTTTTCTATTTTATGAAAAATTTCTTTATCACTTTTTATTGATTTTAAATCTTCAGGTACTTTTCCATCAAAATATTTATCTATTAATACCACAACCCTATTAATGTAATTACCAAAAATTGATACTAACTCATTATTGTTTTTAGCCTGAAAATCTTTCCACGTAAAATCGCTATCCTTAGTTTCAGGAAGATTGGTAATAAGACAATATCTTAATTCATCTTGCATGTCAGGAAAATCAATAAGATACTCATGAAGCCAAACAGCCCAATTTCTTGAAGTTGATATTTTTTCTCCTTCTAAATTCATAAATTCATTTGCTGGAACATTATTAGGTAGTATATATTCACCATGTTCCATCAACATCATAGGAAAAATAATACAATGAAAAACTATATTATCTTTCCCAATAAAATGGACTAAATTTGTATCAGAATCTTTCCAATATTTCTCCCAATCATCTTTCATAAGCTCTTTTGTTGCAGTTATGTAGCCAATAGGAGCATCAAACCAAACATATAAAACTTTTCCTTTAGTGTTTGGCAATGGTACTTTAACACCCCAATCCAAATCTCTAGTCATAGCTCTAGGTTTTAAACCCTCTTTTAACCATGATTTGCATTGTCCTAGAACATTGGTTTTCCAATCTTTATGTTTATCAATATAATTTTCAATTTTAGATTGTAATTTATCCATAGGGAGAAACCAGTTTATAGTCTCTTTTAATACTGGTTTATTTCCTGAAAGTTTTGAAATAGGATTTTTTAAATCTAAAGGACTTAAAGTTTTTCCACATTGCTCACACTGATCTCCATATGCATTTTCATATTTACATGAAGGACATTCTCCTGAGATATATCTATCAGACAAAAATTGATTTTCAATTTCATCATAATATTGAGATGATGAAATTTCATCAAATAATTTTTTATTGTAAAGATTTAAAAAAAATTCAGAACTAGTATCATGATGAGATTTGTTAGACGTCCTTGAATAAATATCAAAACTTATACCAAATTTTTTAAAGGAATCATCAATTATTTTATAATAATGATCTACAATTTTCTTAGGAGTAGATTTTTCATTTCTTGCCTGAAAAGTAATAGGCACCCCATGTTCATCCGTGCCACTTACAAATTTCACATCCTCACCCTTAGATCTTAAAAATCTAACATATATATCTGCAGGTATATAAGCCCCCGCTAAATGACCAATATGAATTGGACCATTTGCATAAATAAGTGCAGCTGTTACTAAATGTCTTTTATATTTTGGCATTTATTTTTTTCTCATCATTTCAAAAAAATCCCACATTTCTGGAGTTACTAATTCTAAATTATTAAACTGACCAGCTCCTTTTAACCATTCTCCACCATCAATAGTTATAACTTCACCATTTATATAAGATGAAAAATCAGATACCAAATAAGCAGCCAAATTAGAAAGCTCATGATGCTCACCTACTCTTCCAACTGGTACTTTTTTTGCAGGATCAAATTTTTCTTTAAGATCTCCTGGTAATAATCTATCCCATGCCCCTTTAGTTGGAAAAGGACCAGGGGCAATAGCATTTAATCTAATGTTATACTTCGCCCATTCAACAGCAAGAGACCTAGTCATTGATAAAACACCAGCTTTTGCACAAGCAGAAGGAACAACATAACCAGATCCAGTCCATGCATAAGTTGTAACAATATTTAAAACATTAGCATCAATCTTTTCTTTAATCCATTTTTTTCCAAGAGTTAATGTAAAATTTATTGTACCCTTTAAAACTATATCTATTATAGCATCAAATGCTCTAGTTGAAAGTCTTTCTGTTGGGCTAATAAAATTTCCAGCAGCATTATTAACAAGACAATCAACTTTACCAAACTCATCAAAAGATTTTTTAATAACATTATTTACTTCATCTATATTTCTAACATCACATGCTAAAGGAAGAATTTTTCCTTTTTTCGAACTATTTATTTCTTTTGCAACTTTAATGAGTAAATTTTCTCTTCTACTTGTTATTATTATATCAGCACCTAACTCATAAAAATATTCAACCATAGACCTACCAAGTCCTGAACCACCTCCTGTAACTAATATTGATTTATTTTTTAAACTATTTTCCTTAAGCATTCTTTTCATAAGTGTATATTAAATTGATGAAACATCCATATCTCTATTAATTTTCTTTACAAGTCCTTGTAAAACTCTTCCAGGACCACATTCAATAAATGATTTATAATTATCAGCTATTAATTTATTAATAGTCTGTTTCCATAAAACAGGAGAAGTTAATTGATTTATAAGATTTTTTTTTATTTTTTCAATATCTATATATGGATTTGCATCAAAATTTTGATATATAGGTTTATCTGGTTTATTAAATTTTAAACTCTTAATAGCATCTTCTAACTCTTTTTTTGCTGATTCCATATAAGATGAATGAAATGCACCTCCTACAGGCAATAGAATTGTTTTCCCTCCAATTTCTTTTATAGATTCACATGCTTTATCAATTGAGCTTTTAGATCCTGAAATTACAATTTGACCAGGACAATTATAATTTGCAGGTACGACATTGGGAATATTTTCACATACACTATTAACAAATGTATCATCTAATCCTAAAATTGCTGCCATAGTAGTTTCATTATTTTTACATGCTTTCTCCATAGCTCTTGCTCTTATAAGTACTAATTTTAGTGCATCTTCAAAAGTTAAACTTCCAGAACACAATAAAGCTGAAAACTCACCTAATGAATGTCCAGCGTATGCATCTGCATTTACACTATTAATATTAAATAGTATTGTAGAATGAATAAAAATTGCAGGTTGAGTTATATCTGTTTTTTTTAAATCTTCTTGAGAGCCATTAAACATTACATCTGTGATATCAAAACCTAAAATAGAATTAGATAGATTAAACAACTTTTTTGCCAAATCACTAGACTCATAAAGATCTTTTCCCATTCCTACATATTGTGACCCCTGACCTGGAAATAAAATTGCTTTCATAACGTCGATTTATATCAAAAATACTTAAATATGTTAACCATTAATGAATCGATCTAGTATTTCTTTTTTTGGAATATAACAGGAATCAGATTTTCCAAACCAACGATATCTATTTCTAGAAATAACATCATAAATCCCATCCCTTATAAAATTTGGGAAAATTTTAAATATTATAAAAATTTTAAAAAAACCTCCTAGTAAATATGCTATCTTAATTGCAGCATTAGATTTTATAATAATTTTATTATTATGATATAATATTATTGTTTTTCCTTCTAAAGATTCAACTTTATTTTCTTTAATAACTTTTTTTGAAAATGAAGAATCTAGATTAGAAAAATAAAAAAATTTCTTAGAATCAAATCTTAAAATAGAATTTACTTGACTATTACAAAAATTACAATATCCATCAAATAAAATAACACTCTTACTTATTTCAATATCTGAACCCATCCCTTTATTTGTTTTTGATCATTTTCTTTATCAAGAATATCATAAATTATATCTGCGGTATAATAATATGTTCCACTAGCTAAATCTTTTCCATCAAAATCTTTTCCATCCCAATTAATATAAATACCATTTTCAACATCCTCTAGAGAATTGTACGAAAATAATTTAACACCTGTCCTATCAAAAACATTAAATATTACACTTTTAACAAATCTTGGACATTTATTATAATCAAAATTTGGAATTGAACCATTGGAATAAAAAGGAGTAAAAAAATCATTTTTACCATCTTCATTCGGAGTAAAAACATTTGGTAATAAATAGTAAGGACAATTATCTCTATGAACAGTATCTGATGGAATACTTTCATTGCCTGACCTATCAAGAGCAGTAATAAAATAAGAACCTTTCAAACTTGTTAAGTCTTTATGTAAATAATAATTCTCAGAGATAGAAGCAATTATTTCAAAGTTATCTATCCCATTATCAGAAAAATAAACATTATAAATTTTTGAATCTAAAGAGCATTCACTATCATCTAACTCCCACTCTATTCTATTTTCAAAATCTTTTAATTCACAAGATTTGTCAATAAAATAATTTTCACATATAAACTGATCTGATATTTTAAAATCAACTGGGGGACAAGGCGGTACCAAATCATTTGTTTGAGCACATATTTTTTGAGATTTATTGAATATTTGATATCCATTCTCTAATGATTTTGGTAGTGAATCATTCTCATATGAGCCAGAAGTAATTACGTAATAACAATAAAATAAACTTTCATCTAATTCAATTCCTTCAAATGACCCATTATCCATATAATTAAATCCATTTTGGATAACATTTACTGAATCAATTAAAATAAATTCTTCACTAGCATTCCCACTAACATTATTTCTATATATATAATGCATGGGAAAGTCAATAGTACTGTTTGACCAAGGAACATCAAAATTCCAACTTAAATCTATACTTAACTGTTTTCCTTGAAGTTCAAGTCTTACTGATGATGCTTGAGCGGAAAAATCTATTGTATTTTCTTCGGAATCAAATACCTCAACTTCATAATTATATGTATTATTAAGAGTATTTGCCAATTGATCAATAAAAAAAGTATCTAATATCATGATTTGATATTCAAACTCATTCTCTTTTCCAATAAATCCATCATATCTTCTAATTTTATACTTATATGGTTTTGAATATATAACCGGATCCAAAGTTAATGGTGGAAACCAATTAACTTGTATGTCACCATTTTCAATAGTAGTATTCTCAATACTTACATTATTAATAATTGGGGCATCTGCCTCTAATATTACACATACTTCTTCAGAAACATAACTAATACCACCTTCAGGAAGAGGAAATTCAGCAACTAACCTATAACAATATTTAGACCCTGGAGCAAGTCCTTTCTCATCATTTGAATCAATATAACTTATTGTATTTCCTTCAACCTCACCAATCAATTTATATCCTGATCCTACTGGCATTCCAACCTCACAATTATCAGGAATAAATTCATAACTTCCAATTCTTCTCCATACCTGAATAATTGAAGCATTTTCACATGAATATAAGTCCCAATTTAATAATGCATTTCTACCAGGTAATATATCAACTAATAAGCCATCTGGAGCAGGAGGAACTATTTGTATTTGCCAAGTCATAAATTCCACTAGATTAGGACCATAATTTGGTTTATCGCTAATTTTAAATTGTACATCATAAGGCCTTTGTCTTACATGATTACAATTTGTTTGCCATTCAAAAAATAATTGAGTAGGTGACTTAGTAAACGATGCAGGATTAGGATTATAGGAAGCCGGCGAAGATATAAATTCAAATGGACCACCAAATGCTTGAATCTTAACATCATTATTATCTGGATCATAACCTACAATAGTATCAATAATTAATGTTCCTGCGTCTACACAAATAGGATCTATAGCTTCTAAAATGGGCCTTTCATTAGTAGCATCTTTAATAAATACTTGCATATCCCTAGTTACATGACCTAACTTATACCAAGTATCTGCAACCTTTCTCCATTCAACCACTCGAAAAGCAAAATTATATTCACCTTCTGCACCTGGTGCATCCCAAACCAAATCACCTACTATAGAATCAAGAGTAAAAGTTGGTGGCCCAAGTCCACTCTCATTTCCCTGAGCATAATCACTATAAAATTCTTCAGCATTTGGAAAACGATAATTAGTAACTTCATATTCTTTTTCTTGCATAGGAATAACAATCTCATAAGATAAACTATCTCCATCAGGATCATATGCTCCAGGATTATGAATATATCTAATACCCATAATTCCATTATCAATAGGTGGAATTAAAAGTATTGGGGTATTGTTTTGACCAAAAAATGGATCAATAAGTATTTCAGTTTCAATAAAAAAAGGAGTATCTACAGAATTTTCCATATTCAATATTCCATTATTTCTGTTTTGTTCATAATAACTTACAACATACCTTCCAGGTGCTTGAAAAGTATGGACAATTGTAAATAAATTAAGAGCCACCTGATTTTCTAGAAGAATTTTCTGACTTGTTAACGCATCCTCATCTAATACCTCTATAATATTTCCATCTCCAAAATAAAAAGTTCCACCTCCAAACTCAACTTCAGAACCAGTGTCAGTATAACCAATTATAGTAAATTCATAGGTTAAACTAGTTGTAGATATTCTTTTTGCAATAATTTCTCCAGCTCTTATATGAGTTGAAAAAACATCGTATTTCACTAGTAGTAATACGAATAGAAAAAGGATTATTTTTTTAAACATTCTATCAAATATATTAACGATTAAAATAGGAAAAAATTATCACTTCATTTCTTTTATTAAAAGAATATAAACTGGTAAATGATCACTATATCCATCTAAAAAACTACCCCCAGCAAAACTTTTAAAAGGATAGCCTTTATATTTTCCAGATTGATTATAAAGATATTTTTTACTGTATATATATGTCTTATAATATGAAAAATTCGATTTATTTTCACTAATAAGAGAACTTGAAAAAATAATTTGATCAAATAAATTCCAATTATCTCTATATGCTAAAGTTCCTCTTCCTTCTCTATGTATTTTTTCCATTGGATTATACATATCAAATTTTCCAAGATTTGCCTTATCACTCTTAGTATTCAATATTTTTTTTATACTCTCATTAATGGGATCATCGTTAAAATCACCCATAGTTATGATTTTAGCTTTTTTATTTATTGATTGTATTGAGTCAATTATTCTTCTATTTAACTCTGCAGCTTTATTCCTAAAAGGTCTTGATCTTAATTCTCCCCCTGATCTAGAAGGCCAATGATTTACAATTAAATATATTTTTTCATTTTCTAAATATCCTTCTACTACCAATTGATCCCTTGTATAATCTTGTCTATTTCTTTCTTCATCATAAATATCTAAAAATGTACTATTTGTATTTAAAGGTTTAAATAAATTTTTTTTATATATTAAAGCTACATCAATTCCTCTCTCATCTGGAGAATCATAATGAACAATACCATAGTTGCCTTTTTTTAATTTTTCTGTGTTTACAAGGTCAACTATTACATCTTTATTTTCTACTTCACATAAGCCAACTATTGTTGGCAATGCATTTGTTTCATCATAACCAATTTCAGAAATTACTTTTGATATATTTTCAACTTTCTTCCAATAAATTTTTGATGTCCAATTATCTTTTCCATAAGGAGTCCTTGAATCATCATATGTACTAGGATTATCAAGTGTATCAAACAAGTTTTCTACATTGTAGAAAGCAATTGTATGAATTTTATTTTTTTCTTGAGAAAATAAATTAAAATGAATAATTAATAAAAAAGAGATAAATAATAATATAATCTTAATATTCATTTTTTTATAATTCTAATTTTTTTAAAAATATTATTCATATTAATTTTTAATATATATAAGCCCGAAGGTAAACTTGAAATATCTAATTTATTATTTAATGAATGTAAATCATTATAAAATACTTCCTCACCATTTAAAGAATAAATTCTAATAGTAATCAATTTATTATTACTTGACTCAATAATTAAATTATCAATGATAGGATTTGGATAAATTTTTATATTTTCTGATACCAACATTTCAATTGATAAAATAGAATTTTCTATAACATTAATTTGTACTTGAGCACTATCAGAAAGTTCTCCATCTGAAACTTCAATAAGAAGTAAAAAAGACTGATAATTATCATAATTAATATAACTACCTTCTTTTACCAAAATATGTCCTGATTGACTTATTTGAAAAATTTCCTCATTATTTCCAGATAAAATATTGTATGATAATAAATCATTATCAGGATCAAATGCATTTAATTTTCCAATAACAACTCCATTATTAGGATTTTCTGAAATTGTAAATATAGTATCTGAAACTACTGGAGAGTTATTGTTTACAACAATACTTTCATTACTAAATACAATTTTAGTAGTTACAGGTAAATGATCAGATGCATCATGTAAAGCATTTGCTATTTCTTCATTAACTACATTATTTGGCATAATATTAAGAGCCATATTATAATGGTTTCCATCATTTCCAATAACAGTGTAACTATTTTCAATTGTAAAGATCCTATTACTTCTTATTAAAGAATCCGAAAACAAAATATAATCAAATCGATCATCAAGTCCTCCATGTGCTCCTCCTCCAAATTGAGATGTTCTTGTAGATTGAGTATGAATACTTGCATATAAGGGATCATTATACTTTCCTCCTCCTAATATTAAATCATTAAATTTTCCAAAACCAGTATTTGAGTCTAAAAAAAATTCTCTATAAGCTGGCTCTTCTGTAGAATATATATTAAAATCTCCAGCAGCTATATAAAAAAACTCATTGCTCATTTGTGAAGTATAATCTTTTAATTGAGATATCTGAATTCTACGTTTTTCTTCATTACTAGAACCACTACTTGCTTTTAGATGCATATTAAAAATCACAAATTCTGTATTTGTTATTTTATGTCTTAATCTAAATATCATAATAGGTCTAGGATCACCATCTATTTTTGAAGTTGATATAAAATCAAACTTATTTTTATTATAAAATAATGCTTGATCAATATCTGTTTCAGGGACATTTATAAAAACTGCAGCTTCATATTTATTATCTAAATTGTTTAATACATTATCTAAAAAATTATTTACTCCGCCTTCATTACTAAATTCTTGAGTAATGTATACATCAGCATTAATATAATCAGTAACTTTTTTAAAATGAGTATTCCTATCGGTTTCAGCATCAAATCTTAATAAATTATATGTAGCAAATAAGACCGTATCTTGTGATTTTATCTGATTAAGTAAACAAAAGAATACATTAACAAAAAGAAATATTTTTCTCATTAAAATATATGCAAAAAATTAATTTTAAAATTCTAATTATTATAAATAAAAATAGTTAGATATTAAATTATAACTTTAATTATTTTAAATTCTTTTGCAACAAAAATATCGAGATATATCTTTGTTAAGATTAATCTATTTAATGAATAAAAATAGTATACTAACAAACAAACTTAGAGATGATAGATGGTGGATATCACCACTTCTTGTTCTTTTAGGTTTATTAAGTTTTATAATATACTCTACATGGGCTGCATGGCAAGGTGAATATTTTTGGTGGAGTGCTGGAAAAGAAGGATTTGGAGGTTACTTATCTCCCTTTTATTCTCCAACAGTATTTATAGACTCTACAAAACTAGGAATTCCTCCAATAGATCATGCACTTTTAGGTTTATGGCCTAAATGGTTAAGTTGGCTTCCTGGCCAATCACCAGCATGGTTAATTTTAATATTTCCACTTTCTTTTAGATTTACTTGCTACTATTATAGAAAAGCTTATTATAGAGCTTTTGCATGGTCTCCCCCTGCTTGTTCAATACAACCAGTCAAAGGAATTCCTTCTAAAATAACTGGTAAACAATATAAGGGAGAAACTGGTCTTCTTATTTTTCAAAATATTCACAGATATGCAATGTATTTTGCTATAATCTTTATTTTCATTTTAAGCTATGATGCTTATATCTCATTTTTTAATAATGGAAATTTTGGAGTTGGTGTAGGAAGTATAATACTCTTAATAAATCCTATTTTACTTGGATGTTATGTCTTTGGATGCCATTCCTTAAGACATCTAGTTGGTGGAAATTTTGATTGCTATTCATGTAGCCTCTATCGAGATCAAGTTTCTCATAATAGTTGGAAAATAGTTACTATACTAAATAGAAGACATGAATTGTTTGCATGGTTAAGTCTTATATGGGTTGGGTTGGCTGACGTTTACGTAAGACTTGTATCAATGGGAATTATTAATGATTTAAACACATGGGAAATATAATATTATGTTAGATATTTCAGACATAAGAAGAATACAATTTGATGTGCTAATTATTGGTGCGGGAGGTGCTGGTTTATCAGCTGCAATTTCTGCATCTCAAAATAGTAAAATAAAAGTTGGTTTAGTTTGTAAGTCTTTACTTGGAAAGGCTCATACTGTTATGGCTGAAGGAGGGATGGCGGCAGCACTAGGGAATGTTGATAATAGAGATGATTGGAAAATTCATTTTAGAGATACTATGCGGGGTGGAAAAATGCTTAATAATTGGAAAATGGCTGAAATTCATGCAAAAGATTCTCCTAAAAGAGTTAGAGAACTAGAGCACTGGGGAGCTGTATTTGATAGGACAAAAAAAGGATTAATTAATCAAAGAAATTTTGGAGGTCACAGGTATCCAAGGCTAGCACATGTTGGAGACAGAACTGGACTTGAAATGATTAGGACATTACAAGATCATGGAATTCATCAAGGTATAGATATACAAATGGAATGTACTGCTCTTGATATACTTAAAGATAAATCAGGAAAAATTTCAGGAATAGTTTGCATGTATAGAGAAACGGGAGAATTTATAATTTTTGAAACAAAATCTCTAATTTTTGCTACTGGAGGAGCTGGAAAGGCATGGGAAATAACTTCAAATAGTTGGGAATATACTGGTGATGGATACGGAATGGCGTATGAGGCAGGAGCTGAACTATTAGATATGGAATTTAATCAATTTCACCCGACAGGAATGGTATGGCCACCATCTGTAAAAGGAATCCTTGTAACTGAAGGAGTTAGAGGAGAAGGTGGTATTTTAAAAAACAATAAAGGAGAAAGGTTTATGTTTGACTACATTCCTGAAATATTCTCAAATGAAACTGCTGATACTGAAGAAGAAGCAACTAGATGGTTAAACGGTGACAAAGATGCTAGAAGACCACCTGAACTTCTCACAAGAGATGTTGTTGCTAGAGCTATAAATACTGAAGTTAAAGCTGGTAGAGGATCAAAACATGGAGGAGCGTACCTAGATATTGCCACAGAAAGAAATTCTGAAGATATCAAAAAGAAACTACCATCAATGTATCACCAATTCAAAATACTTGCTGAACTTGATATAACTAAAGAACCAATGGAAGTTGGACCAACATGCCATTATTTCATGGGAGGAATTAAAGTTGATGCTGAAACTACTATGACTAATGTAAATGGATTATTTGCTTGTGGAGAAGCCGCTGGAGGAATGCATGGAGCAAATAGATTAGGAGGAAATTCTTTATCAGATCTTCTAGTATTTGGAAATTTATCTGGTATTCAAGCTGCTAAATATGCTAAAAACATTAGTTCCATGCCTAAAATTGATGATAATGACATAAGAAAAATTATACAAGGAGCAACATCTATTTTATTAAAAGAAAAAGGTAATAATCCATACCTCATTCATGAAGAACTTCAAAAAATTATGCAATATAATGTAGGAATCATACGAACAAAAAAAGAAATAGAAAATGGTATAAAGGAGATTGATCTATTAAAAAGTAAGTTTAAAAATGTTAAAGCACCTGGATCAAGCCAATTTAATCCTGGATGGCACGAAGCACTTGCTTTAAGAAATCTTCTTATATCTGCAGAAAGTGTTGCTAAATCTGCACTTATAAGAGAAGAAAGTAGAGGTGCACATACTAGAGAAGACTTTCCTTCTGAAAAAGAAGAATGGATAAAATATAATATCATCAATAAAAAAGGAAAAAATGGTAAAATGGAAACTACTAAAATTCTACGATCAAACCCTGATCAAGAATTAAAAAGAATAGCGTATTCTAAACTTGATGCATTAGAGAAAGAAGTAAAAATTGATCATGATAAAATAAAAATTTCATAATGAGTAAAAGGAATTTTAAAATTTATAGAGGAGATGATGAAAGAGGAGAATTAGTAAACTACAAATGTGAAGTTACTGAAGGAATGGTTGTTCTAGATGCAATTCATAAAATTCAATCTAATCAAGCTAATGACCTAGCATGTAGATGGAATTGTAAAGCTGGAAAGTGTGGGTCTTGTGGTGTTGAAATTAATGGAAAACCAAAGCTTGCATGTATGACAAGAATGAATGAATTTGAAGAAGAACAAACAGTAGTTATTACACCTTTAAAATCCTTTCCTGTAATTAAAGACATAGTTTCAGATGTATCTTGGAATTATAAACAGAATGAAAAAATAATTCCATTTTCTCCCTCAAAAAAGGACAAAGAAAAAGACTTTGTTATGATGCAAAAAGATATTGATAGAGTACAACACTTCAGAAAATGTATAGAATGCTACTTATGTCAAAACGTTTGCCATGTAATTAGAGATAATGATACTAAAGAAAATTTTGTTGGCCCCCGATTCATGACAAGGCTTGCAAGTCTAGAAATGCATCCATATGATAGAGCTGATAGAATTCCTGATATAAAAAATGAGCATGGATCTGGTATGTGTAATATTACAAGATGTTGTACCGAAGTCTGTCCAGAAGAAATACAAATTACAGACGATGCAATCATTCCTTTAAAAGAAAGAGTTGTAGATAGATTTTATGATCCAATAACAATACTATTCAGAAAAATATTTGGTAAAAAAAAGTGATACTTTATTAAAAATTTATTTTCTCAAGTGATATTCCTTTTGTTTCAGGCATCATCTTTATTACAAAAATCAATTGTAAAATCATCATTATTCCAAATCCATAAAATATCATTCCAGGATTATTTCCAAGCATATTAATTACAGTAGGTGTAACTGCTGTTATTAATGCTGCAAAAATCCAATGAACTGCAGTTCCAAATGATTGTCCCCTAGCACGCATATGATTGGGGAAAATTTCAGATATAAAAACCCATATCACTGTTCCTTGACCTATAGCATGAGATGAAATAAAAATGAGTATAAAAAATAATAACACAAAAGGGTCAAGTTGATAAATAAAGCATATAGCTATTGTAAATAGACTTATAATATATCCAATGGAACCTATAAGCATTAAATTTTTCCTACCATAATTATCAATTAATCTAAGTCCAACCACAGTAAAAATTAAATTTACAAATCCAATTGATACCGAACTCATGAGAGAATCTGAAGTTGCAAATCCAGCAGTTTGAAGAATTTCTGGAGCATAATATAAAACAAAATTAATTCCAGAAAGTTGATTAAAAAATGCTAATAAAAATGCTAATTTAATCTGATGATTAAATACTCCAGAAAATAATTTTTCTGACTTTTTATTATGTATTGAATTTTGAATCTCTTCAATTTTATTTTGAATTTCTTTTTTCTCATAAATTAGAGTAAGAATTTTTCTTGCAGAATCTATATCATTTTTAAAAAGAATAAGCCATCTAGGACTTTTAGGTACACTTAAAACTGATACTATATATAAAAGAGCAGGTATAGCTTCTATTCCAAGCATATACCTCCAATCTAAATCTCCTCCAAATCCTTTTAATAAATAATTGGAAAAAAATGCAATAAGTATTCCAAAAACAATATTAAACTGATAGAGAGCTACCAACTTTCCCCTATTTTTTCTATTTGAAATTTCAGAAATATAAGTAGGCGAAGCTACTGTAGATGCACCTACTCCAACGCCACCAATAAACCTAAAAAATGAAAAAGAATAAGGATCTGGTGCTATTGCAGATCCTAATGCAGAAACAAAAAATAAAATCCCTATCCAAATAAGTGTATTTTTTCTTCCAATTTTATCACAAGGAATAGATCCAAAAACTGATCCTAAAACTGTTCCCCAAAGTGCCATTGACATTATAAATACACCATGAAATATAGGTGATGTATTCCAAAGCTCTTTAATTGGAAGATTAGCTCCAGATATAACAACAGTATCAAAACCAAATAAAAATCCTGCCAATGCAACAGATATAGACCAAGAAAAAACTTTTTTGTTGTTCATGGAAATAATATTTTTGCCAAGATAATAAAATTTTATATTCATTATGATATTAGGAATTGATTTAGGAGGAACAAAAATTGAAGGAATAATTCTTAAGTCAGATAAGGAACCAATAGAAATAGAAAGGTTAAGAATCAATACAGAAGAAGATAAAGGTTACAATCAAATAATTAACAATATCAAAAAATTAGTAGATACTCTTGAAAATAAAGTAAATTATAAATTCAAAAAAATCGGAATAGGTACACCTGGCACTCTTGATCCTGAAACTCAACTTCTAAAAAACTCAAATTCGCAGAATCTTAATAATAAATCTATAAAAAGTGACCTAGAAAATTTATTAGGCAAAAAAGTAAACATTGAAAATGATGCTAATTGTTTTGCCCTTGCAGAAACAAAATTTGGAGCAGTAAAAGATCAGATGCCTCATGCTAAAATAGTATTTGGAGTCATCATAGGAACAGGTGTTGGAGGCGGAATAATAATAGATAATAAAATATTATATGGAAAACAAGGAATAGGAGGTGAATGGGGACACACAATTATTAAAGATGATGGAGAGATGTGCTACTGCGGAAAAAAAGGATGTGTAGAGTCAGTAATCTCTGGTAGAGCACTTCAAAAATATTATACCTCTTTATCTGGAGAAAAATTATCATTTAAAAATATTTATAAGAATATAGAAACTGATTTAAATGCAAAGAAAACATTGAAAAGAATGATTACATATTTTGGTAAAGGTCTTAGCAATGTTGTGAATATAATTGATCCAGATATAATAGTGTTAGGTGGAGGTCTAAGTAATACAAATGAATTATATGACCAAGGATATCAAGAACTAAAAAAGTATGTTTTCAATCCAACATTTAAAACTAAAATAATAAAACCCAAACTGGGAGATAGTGCAGGAGTTTACGGTGCTGCACTCTTATAAAACTAGTATCCATATCTCGATTTTGTTGCATTATAATTTTTTTCTATTTCGGATTGCGTAAGTGTAGAAGAATATATATAAACAGCACCCATATTTCCATTAAATCCATATCTTGTAGAATGATTTGCAAAATCTGGATCATGTCTATAATCTCGTCCTATACAGAACCAATCAGATCCATAATTTACATTATGAGAAGCAGTTATTGAAGCATCTAATGAAGTATTAATATAATATTTTCCAGTTGTCCCACTTTTTGTAAATGTAACAAATTTCCATGCTACGGGATTTTCTAAAACCGATGATGAAGATTGAGTATTAAAACCATATGATCCATCATGATCCCAAAATAATAATTTACCTGTATTCTCCTTTACTTGGAATACAAATTCATCATCAATATTAGTTGGCGTTCTAGATGATTCAACAAGTACACCGTTACGATTTGTCACAGAAGTCACTTTTATCCATAGAGATATTGTAAGATTACTAGTATTTAAATCACTTATTGGATTAATACAAAAATAATCATAGCCATCAAAAACGAGATTTCCCCCATTATCACTAGAAAAAGTAACTCCACCATTTTTAAGTGTAAAATCATTATCACTTGAAGATAAATCATTCCATACTGTAAGATTATTAGAATCAAAAGAAGAAGAATTACTTGCATCTAAATGAAGAATGAGATTAGATTCTATAATCTTCTTTTTAAAATAAATACCTTGATAAGAAGGAAGAATCTGAGAGAACGATTCTGTAAATGTTAAAATAAGAAGAAATAATATTAGATTTGATTTTATCATGAATCAAATATTAAAAATATTTCTATTTATTGGATTATCATTACAGAATATTTATGGACAAGATATGTTATCAACAGAAAAACAAGATTTCTTATATAAAGAAGATAACAATAAGATAGGTTTACCTAAACCTAAAGAAAAAAGAATAATATTTTTCGGTAATTCAATAACTCAAGGATGGAATTCTTTTACAAATTATTTTAAAGAAAATAATTATATAAATAGAGGAATTAGTGGACAAACAACACCTCAGATGCTTCTAAGATATAATGATGATGTTATTAATCTAAAACCATATGCTGTAATTATACTTGCCGGAACAAATGATCTCGCAGGAAATACTGGACCTACAACAATTGAAGAGATTTTTGATAATATAAAATCCATGACTGAAATTTCTTCTACAAATAATATTAAAGTATTTCTTTGCTCTATCCTTCCAGTCTATGATTACTTATGGAGCCCTGGAATTTTTCCAAGTAATGATATTATCAAATTAAATATAATGATAAAAAAGTATTGCAAATCAGGAATAGCCACATATGTAGACTATCACACATCCATGAAAAATGAAAGAAATGGCTTAAAAAATGAATTTACATACTGGAATGAAGCTCATAATGAGTATGATGGTGTTCATCCAGACAAAAAAGGATACTTACATATGGAAAAAATTATTCGAAAGAAATTAAAAGAAATTCTCTAACCAGTTATCTCTCTAAACTTTTTTACAACCTCATCATATTTCTTCTTTGATATATTATAGGTTTTCTCATGACTCTTAGTCTGTCTTGATGTAGTATTTGATAGCTCCCAACTCATACCACCAAGTCTTCTTTGAATTGAAGGTGGTGATCCAGAAAACACATCTGCATAATTCGAACTTAGTTTTCCTGTTAATATCATTCTCAAGTCCATTAATGTACTTTTTTTCATATGCATATAATTAACATTAGTTGCAGACTTTGAATTAATGACTGTATTAATTTCACCATTTACATCTTCAATAGCATCATCAATATCATCAACCAATTTTTCAAAATCACTAAATAACTTATCGAATTTTAACTGGAAATTATACAAATCAAATCTTTCTTTCTGAGTAGACTTACTTCCATACTGAATAACTTCAAAACTTTGCTTTTCTGTCAATTCAGTAAAAGTATTATTCTCATACTTAGATAAATGTACATTATATGTTCCAGGAGGTACAAGTGGACCTGAGTAATTATTTTCATCTTCTATATTTCTATATGAATATGTTCTCAAATTCCAATAGGTCTCATTATAACCCTTAGAGTTATTACCCTCTACCCTTCTTACTACATCACCACTAAGAGATTCAATAGTTAAGAAAATCTTGGGTTTTTCTTCTTTTATCTCTTCATCAAGCTGATCTTTTGAAGGATAGTTTATAGACTCATTTCTATTAAATTTAGATTTTTCTTCTTTTTGTCTTTTCTCTTCTTTGGATATCAATCCATCTTTTAGATAATAAGATAACTTAACTCCATATGGTGGATTAGGTGAAGTAAAGAAATTATGACCAGTTGCAGATTTCTCAGGAGATGCAATAACAAATTGCAATGCATCTTTTACTGAAAAAAAGTGAGCATCTTTCGAAAGAAAATCTTGTGAAACTTCCCTTATAGGAGAATAATCATCTACAATATAAAAACCTCTTCCAAAGGATGCAGCAACTAAATCATCTTCCCCCTCATGAATTTCTAAATCCCTAATTGCAATAGTTGGAACATCTTTAAATTTGTTCCAATTGGCACCACCATTTATGGAATAAAACATTCCAAATTCAGTACCTACAAATAAAATATTAGAGTTAATGTGATCTTCAACAACTGACCAAACAAAATTATTTTTTGGTAAATTCGAAGAAATCATTTTCCATGAATCTCCACCATCAGATGTTTTTATTATATAAGGTTTATAATCTCCATATTTATGGTAATTAAATGTAACATATATAGTATTCACATCATGCTTAGATGCAACTACGTCTGTCACATAAGCTCGTGATGGAATTCCAGGAAAGTTTTCAAATTTTCTCCATGAAACTCCATTATCTTTAGTTACTTGTACGAGACCATCATCGGTACCTACAACAATCATACCTTCTTTAATTCTAGACTCATCAAGAGATACAATTGTACCTAAAGGAGATGTAAACACATTTTTAAAAATTGCATCTACGCTCCATATCTTACCCATAACTTTCTTTTTATTTCTATCTTCATTTCTTGTAAGGTCATCACTAATCTTTTTCCATGAATTTCCCCTATCATCACTCTGAAAAAGGTAATTAGCAGCAAAATAAAGTCTATCAGTTTTATGTGGACTAATAATTAATGGAGCATCCCAATTCCATCTGTATGCTGGTTCATTAGAGTCAGGCTGTGGTCTTATACCAATTTTTTCACCATTTGATTTGTCATACCTCATAATACCTGCATACTGCGACATTGTATATATTATATTAGGATCTTTAGGATCTATTCTCACTTGGAAACCATCTCCACCTGTAGTAACAAACCAATCACTATTTCTTATTCCTGAACTATTATTTGTCCTAGATGGTCCACCAAAACTATCATTATCCTGAGTACCTCCATAAACATTATAGAATGGTTTCTCATTATCTATTCCTACTCTATATAATTGAATAATAGGCATATTATCAATAAATCTCCACGTTTTCATCCTATCAAAACTCTCATATATTCCACCATCACAACTAATCATTATATAATCAGGATCATTTTTATCAAAAACTACATCATGACTATCTACATGTTTCTTGTTTTCTGGAATCCTTTCAAAAGTTTTTCCACCATTTTCAGTTACATATGATCTCATATCAACTGAATATACTTTATCGAATTGATGAGGATCAGGAAAAATCTCAACATAATACTGAGAATCTACAACTTGATAATCACTCATTTTCTTCCACGTCTCTCCATAATCTTCAGATCTATAGAATCCTTTAGTGTTTTCCTTTGCAGTAACAAGAGCATATATAACATTAGATTTTTGTGGTGAAATTGCAAGACCAATCCTTCCTACATCTCCTCCAGGTAATCCGTTATTAAGTCTTTTCCATGTCGTACCCCTATCCACAGATTTGAAAATTCCTCCTTCTGGACCTCCAGCTATGATTATTCCAAAATGTCTTCTTCTCTGGTATGTACTTGCATACATTATATCACTATTTTCATGATCCATAACAACATCAGATATTCCAGTATCATCACTAACAAACAATATCCTTTTCCAATTTTTACCTCCATCGTTTGAATTATATAATCCCCTTTCACCACCTGAATTCCAAAGAGGTCCCTGAGAAGCAACATAAATATTATCTGAATTATTAGGATCAATAATAATTTTTGCTATATGCTCAGATTTTTTTAAACCTACATTTTTCCATGTTTTACCAGCATCAACACTCTTGTAAACACCATCACCAAATCCAACAGATCTCTGACTATTATTTTCACCTGTACCTAACCACAATACATTTGGATTATTTGGGTCCATAGAAATTGTTCCAATTGAATAAGATCCATAAACATCAAATATTGGAATCCATGTTGTTCCAGAATTTTGAGTTTTCCATACATTCCCTGAGGCAGTTGTAACATACCATGTACTAGAATTCGAATAATCTTTTAGAACTTTAGTTATTCTACCTGAAACTTTTGCAGGACCTATGTTTCTAACTTCTATATTATCAAATATTGAGGTATTAAATGGTTGGTGATTTCTTTTTTGTGATACTAATTCAATAGATAAAATTGAACTAATCACTATAAATAGTATTTTTTTAAATTTCATTTTTAGTTAATTTTCTTATTCAAATATATATTTTTTTAAGTAAGAAATTATTTAGTATTTCCCCTTATAAAAAAAATAGTCCGTTAAAGTCATTATAAGAATAAGAAAAATTGATATGGTGGCAAATTCCATTGAAAATGATGGGATCATCTCTTCCATAATAGACCAATCACTTATCAAAAAAATAATATAATTAATAATTATTAGTACTATATAACTTCCAATTCCAGATTTTATTGATACCATTATTTTATTTTTCATATAGTAATTATTTATATTCTATATCAGGATAAAGAAAATTATTATAAGGAAATCTTTTTATGTGTATTTTTCTTACCACACTATAAACCTTGTTTCTAAATACATCTATATTATCCTTTTTTGTGGCTGATATAAAAATAACATTATCTCCCATTTTAGCCATCCAAGTCCGTCTCCATTCTTCTAAAGTATAATTTTTCTCCGAGTATTCATCCAAAAGATTTGTCTCATCAAAATCTTCATTTTTAAAGATATCTATTTTATTAAAAACCATTATAGTTGGTTTATTTAATGAGTTAATATCCTTAAGAATTTTATTAACTGATTCAATATGTTCAATAAAATTTTTATGAGAAACATCTACCATATGAAGTAATATATCTGCCTCTCTGACTTCATCTAATGTGCTTTTAAAAGACTCAATTAATTGTGTTGGTAATTTTCTTATAAATCCTACTGTATCTCCCAATAAAAAAGGAAGATTTTCTACAACTACTTTTCTAACTGTTGTATCAAGGGTAGCAAATAATTTATTTTCAGCAAAAACTTTAGATTTACTAATTGTATTCATAAGTGTTGACTTACCAACATTAGTATAACCTACTAATGCAACTCTCACCAATTTTCCTCTATTTCCTCTTTGAATAGACATTTGTTTGTCAATATTTTTTATTTTTTCCTTCAATAAAGAAATTTTATCTCTAACTATTCTTCTATCAGTTTCGATTTCAGTTTCACCAGGACCTCTCATGCCTATTCCACCTTTTTGTCTCTCTAAATGAGTCCACATTCCCTTTAGTCTAGGAAGCAAATACTGACACTGAGCAAGTTCTACTTGAGTTCTAGCATAACTAGTTTTTGCCCTTTGAGCGAAAATATCTAGTATAAGATTTGTCCTATCTAAAACTTTTATATTTAATATTTTACTAATATTTCTCTCTTGAGCTGGAGAAAGTTCATCATCAAAAATTATTGTATTTATATCATTAGATCTAACATAAGATAATATTTCATTCATCTTACCACTTCCGATAAAAGTACTTGGATTCGGTGTATTAATTTTTTGAATAAAACGTTTATCAACAACACTTCCAGCAGTAAAAGTTAAAAATTCTAGTTCATCAAGATACTCATTTGATTTATTCTGATTTTGATCTTTATTAACTATTCCAACAATTATAGTTTTCTCAGATTCTAATTTTTTCACTATCAATTATAATAATTATAGTACCAAAGATGGGAATCGAACCCACACTCCCGAAGGAACACGATTTTGAATCGTGCGCGTCTACCAGTTCCGCCACTTTGGCAAAAAGTTTTCAAAAATACATTATTTACTATAAAAAATTTATTTTTATTGAATCATGCTCTCTAATACCTAATAAATCAGATGCATTTCCTTTATTCATTCCGATTTCTAATATTTGATTATAATTAAAAATCGCAAAAATATCAGCAATACCAACATCACTATATGAATTAGATAATGAACTTATGATTTCTCCACCAACATTAATTTCAAATGATCCAGTATTTTGTGATAAAACTTTATTAAAATCTGATAATGAAATATTAGTTACAAAATTTCCAAAATCATCAATTCTAAGAATATAACCAACAATTTGATTTCTTGAAATAGAAGTTTCTTTATTTAAAAATTTTCTAACATCTTTTGTTGGACTACCAAGCGTAGTATAATTAATTCCTGATACCAATTTTAAAGCTATTTCAGCCATAAATTTTTCAGAAAAAGTTTTGTGTTTATTCCCATCAATTAAAATAGCGTTATACGATTCTTTTGGTTCAATTAAACTAATGATTCCAGAATTGTATGTAATTATAAAGTGATTATTTAATTGAAATAAAATAATATCATCATTATTATCATGTTTAACTGAAATTATATGAATCGATCCATTAGGAAATTCTTCATATACATTTTTAAATACATGAGCTGCATGAGAAATATCATATTTTCTAATATTATGAGAAATATCAACAATTTTAATATTTTGGTTATACTTTATTATAGAAGCTTTTACTGAAGAAACATAATGATCTTTTAATCCAAAATCAGAAATAAAGGTAATAATTGACATAGGCAAATTGAATAATTTTTAAATTTGCATCAAAAAAAAACTGATAATAAATTTTGTTAGAAAAAATAATAGACCTTAAAGATATAGAACTTGTCAATTTTCTAGGTATTCACAATAATAATATTCAAAAAATTGAGTCCGCTTTTCCTAAAACAAAAATAGTTTCTAGAGGAAATAAAATATCAATTAAGGGTAATAAGACTCAGCTACTTAAAGTTGAAAAAATAATTCTTTCTTTGATTATACATTTCAATAAATTTGGAAAAATTGATAATAAAACTATATCTAATCACATAACAAATGGTTCAAGTAATGAAGAGAAAGACATTATTGTTTTTGGTTCTAATGGTAAAAAAATATTAGCTAAAACCTCAAATCAGAAAAAAATTGTAACCCTTATCAAAGCAAATGATTTAGTATTTGTTATAGGTCCAGCAGGAACAGGAAAAACTTATGTAAGTGTTGCTCTTGCACTAAAAGCACTAAAAGATCAATCCATTAAAAAAATTATTATAACTAGACCTGTTGTAGAAGCAGGAGAAAATTTAGGATTTTTACCAGGAGATTTACAAGAAAAAATAGATCCATACCTTCGACCAATTTATGATGCACTCCAAGATATGCTTCCAATTAATAAAATAAAAAAATACATAGAAAATAAAACTATTGAAATTGCTCCCATTGCATACATGAGAGGAAGAACACTTAAAAATGCATTTATTTTGTTAGATGAAGCTCAAAATACAACACCTTCACAACTAAAAATGTTTCTAACTAGACTCGGACCAAATTCAAAAATGATTGTAACCGGTGATATTTCTCAAATAGATCTTATAAAAAACCAAAAATCAGGTTTAAAAGATGCGATTAAAAGATTTAGAAATATAAATGGAATTGAATTTACAACCTTAGATAATACAGATGTATTAAGACATAGTATAGTAAAAAGAATTTTAGAAAAATACTAGAATGAAAAATCATATAATCATTGACTTTGATTCTACGTTTATAAAATCTGAATCTCTTGATATACTTGCTAAAACTTCAAATAAGTGCACAAAAGATTCTGAAAATAAAATTGCTGATATAACTAAACTTGGAATGAATGGAAAAATTTCATTTAAAAACTCTCTTGAAAAAAGAATAAAATTGATAAATGCATCAATGGATGATGTAAAAAATACTATTAAAACAATTAAAGACAATATATCTGACTCCTTCATTAAAAACAAAAAGTTTATAAAAGAAAATTCAGAAAATATCTATATTGTTTCAAGTGGATTTATAGAAATAATACATCCAATAGTTAGAGAATACGGTATAAAAAAGAAAAACATTTATGCAAATTCTTTTCAATTTGATTTAAAAGGAAATATAAATGGTTATGATAAAAATAATCCACTAACAAAAACTAAAGGAAAGGTTAAAATTTTAAAAAAACTAAAATTAGACGGTTTAGTTCATGTCATTGGTGATGGATACACAGACTATGAAATAAAAAAAGAAGGATATGCTAACTTCTTCTATTTATATATAGAAAATATTAAAAGAGAATCTATGATAAAAAAAGCAGATTTTTTATTAAAATCGCTGGATGAATTTATTGAAAAACTATAATGAGTGAAAAAAAACTATCCTTTCCTAAAAATAAAATAAAAGTATTATTACTTGAAAAAATTGATACTGTAGCAAAATCAATTTTTGAAAAAGAAGGATATGAAATTGAAACTTTTGATACAAGTTTAAATGAAAAAGAACTTTCAAAAAAAATCAAAGATATTTCAATTTTAGGAATTCGATCAAAAACTATAATAACAAAAAAAGTTTTACAATCTGCAAATAGACTTTTATCTATAGGAGCATACTGTATTGGAACCAATCTAATAAATCTTAAAGAATGTCAAAAAAAAGGTGTTATAGTATTCAATGCTCCATATAGCAATACTAGATCAGTAGTCGAAATAGTTATTGCTCAAATTATAATCCTAATGAGAAATATTATTATAAAATCTAATCAAATGCATAAAGGAATATGGAAAAAAGATTCTATAAATAGTTATGAGATTAGAAATAAAACACTTGGAATTATCGGTTACGGTAATATAGGATCACAACTATCTGTAATAGCTGAATCATTAGGTTTAAAAGTTATCTATTATGATATTCTAGATAAACTTTCTATTGGAAATGCCAAAAGATATAACTCAATGAAAAAACTATTAAAAGAGTGTGATATATTAAGCATTCATGTAGATGGAAGAGAAGAAAACACAAATCTAATTGGTGACAAAGAAATTAATTTAATGAAAAAAGGAGCAATTTTAATAAACTATAGTAGAGGAAACATTGTCAATATTAATTCTTTAAAAAGAAATCTAAAAAATAATAAATTACTCGGTGCTGCAATAGATGTATTCCCTAAAGAACCATTAAGCAACAAAGAAAAATTTAAATCTGAACTAATTGGTTTAAATAACATAATATTATCTCCTCATATTGGAGGAAGTACAAAAGAAGCTCAAAAAAACATTGGTTCTTTTGTTCCACAAAAAATTATAGAATACATTAATTCAGGAAATTCATCTAATTCAATAAATTTTCCTAATCTATCTCTTCCAGAACAAAAAGAAGCTCATAGATTTATCCACATCCACAAAAATGAACCAGGAATCATGTTAAAAATTAATAAAATTTTATCAGATTACAACATAAATATTGTAGGTCAATATCTTAAAACTAATGAATCAATTGGTTATGTTATAACAGATATTAATAATGAGTACAATAAACAAGTAATTCAAAGTCTTAGAAAAATACATGACACAATAAAATTAAGGGTTCTTTATTAAATTAAAATGAAAAATAATATTTTTTTTACACCAGGACCTTCGCAATTATATTTTACAGTTTATGATCATGTAAAAAAAGCATTTTCAGATCAAATTCCATCAATTTCTCATAGAAGTGTCCAATTTCAAAAAATCTATCAAAATTGTGTATTAAACATAAAAGAAATTTTTGACCTACCAGTAGGTTATCATGTTGTGTTTACATCTTCTGCAAACGAAATATGGGAAAGAATCATACAAAATTTAATTTATAAAGAATCTACCCATTTAATTAATGGTGCATTTTCTCAAAAATTTTATGACTTTACTAAAATGTATAACATAAAATCTAAAAAATATTTATATAATAAAGAGCCATATGATATAGAAATAATAGATAATAATTTCCAACTTTTAGCTATTAGTTTAAATGAAACTAGTACAGGTATAATGTGTAATAGTGGTAAAATTAAAGAGATAAGAAATAAATTTAAAAATAGTTTAATAGCTCTTGATTGTGTTAGTGGATCACCATGTATTCCTTTCAATCCTAATGATGTAGATACATTTTATTTTTCAGTACAAAAATGTTTTGGATTACCCTCAGGATTAGGAGTTTGGATATATAACGATAAGTGCATAGAAGCAAATCAAAAAAAAATAGAACTAAATGAGATTACAGGATCATATCATTCACTAGAAAAATTACATAAAATGAATCTAAAATTTCAAACACCTGAAACACCAAATATTCTAGGCATTTATCTTCTAATGAAAATAACAGAAGATATGATTAGAAATAGAATAGATAATTTAAGAAGAGATACAAATTATAAATCAACATTAATATATGATACTATAAGAAAAAATGAAAAACTTAATTGTTCAATAACAAATAAAGAAATACAATCAAAAACTATAATTGTAGCTGACACAATTAATAATTCTCAAATATTTATTGATAAATTAAAATCCAAAAATTTAATTATTGGAAAAGGTTATGGGAATAATGATAGTCAAATTAGAATTGCTAACTTTCCAACTCATTCTAAAGAATCTATAGAACTTCTTTGTGATGAAATAAATAAAATCTAATGAAAACATCTTTAGTAACTGGAGGAGCCAGCGGAATAGGTATTGAATTTGTAAAACTTCTTTTGAAAGATAACTACAAAGTATTTATTGTTGATAATGATAAAAATAATATAGAAAGCTTAAAAGATAAATTAAATTCTGATAATTATGAAAGCATTTATGAGGACTTGTGTTATGAAAAATCACCCGATAAGATATATAAAAAACTAAAAAAAGAAAACATTGATATTTTAATAAACAATGCTGGTTTTGGTACATATGGAAAATTTTATGAAACTGATTGGAAAATAGAAAAAAGGATGTTGAATCTACACGTTATAAACACAACGCATCTAACAAAACTTTTTCTAAAAGATATGATCAAAAAAAATGATGGAAAAATATTGAATATTTCTTCAATTGCTGCCTTTCAACCTGGTCCACTTATGGCTTTATATTATGCGACAAAAGCCTACATACTTCACTTTACTGAAGCTATTTCTAATGAAGTCAAAGATAAAAATATAACCATTTCAGTACTTTGTCCAGGACAAACAAATACAAATTTTCAAAGAAATGTTTCTTCAATAAAAAATAAAATAAAATTTAATACATCAAGTCCAACAAAAGTTGCCAAATATGGATACGATGCTCTCAATAATAATGTTACCGTTTCAATACCTGGAACATTTAATAAATTTTTAGTTAATCTAAATAGATTTTTACCTAGATCTATATCAACTAATATTGTTAAATACATTCAAGAAAAAAATAGAAATTAATTTATTGTAAATCCGTTAAATTAATTTTATAATTGAAAAAAATGGATAAAAATTTAGGTAAACAAAAAATACTTTTATTAAGAGAAGAGTTGGAATATCATAACCAACTTTACTACAATGAGCATAAAAATGAAATTTCTGATTACGAATATGATCAGAAAATTAACAATCTTATTGATTTGGAAAAAAAATTTCCTGAATTCAATTCAATGAACTCACCAAGTATTAGAATTGGTGGAAAAATAACTAGAAAATTCAAAACTATAACACATTCATCTCCTATGCTCTCTTTATCAAATACATATTCTAAAGAAGAACTTGATGATTTTGATAAAAGAGTTAAAAAGATTCTAAAAATTAATGAAATTGAATATACATGTGAATTGAAATTTGATGGAGTAGCTCTTAGCATAATTTACTCAAAAGGAAAATTTGTAAGAGCAGTAACAAGAGGAGATGGGAAAAAAGGAGATGAAATTTCAAATAATGTAATAACTATAAAAAGTTTACCCCTTGAAATCAATAATGATAAACCTGAATATTTTGAGGTTCGAGGAGAAGTCTTTTTATCTAAACTAAATTTTGAAAGAATTAATAAATTAAAAATTAAAAATAATGAAATAGCTTTTTCAAATCCAAGAAATGCTGCTTCTGGCTCATTAAAAATGCAAAATTCAAGTATTGTATCAAAAAGAAATCTAAACTGTTATATCTACTCACTTATTTGTGAAAATTCAAATATTAAAACACATGAAGAAAGTTTAAAATATCTAAAAAAAATGGGTTTTAATGTTCCTAATACTTATAAAAAATGCAATTCTATTAACGATGTTAAAAAATACATACAATCATGGAAAGATAAAAGATTTGCATTAGGAGTTGAAACTGATGGAATAGTAATAAAGGTAAATAACTTATATTATCAAAAAACTCTAGGTAATACTAGTAAAAGCCCAAGATGGGCAATAGCTTATAAATATAAAGCTGAAAATAGTAAGACTAAAATTATTGATATAAAATATCAAGTTGGAAGAACAGGAGCAATAACACCAGTAGCAATTCTAAATCCAGTTCAATTAAGTGGTTCAATAGTAAAAAGAGCTTCTTTGCATAATTCAAATGAAATAAAAAGATTAGACATAAGAATAAATGATACTGTAACTATTGAAAAAGGAGGGGAAATTATTCCAAAAATAACAGGTGTAGAAATTGAAAAAAGAACTATAAATTCTTCAATATTAACATTTATTACATCATGTCCATCATGTGGTACACCACTTAAAAAAATGGATAAACAAGCAAACCATTATTGTTTAAATCACAACAAATGTAAACCACAAATTCTTGGTAAAATAGAGCACTTTATTAGCAAAAATGCAATGAATATTGAACATATAGGTCCAGAAACCATTAAGGGTTTACTAAATAATAATATTATAAAAGACATATCAGATCTATATAAAATTCAATATGAAAATATTATTAATTTAGAATTTAAAATAAACAAAAATGATAAAATAAGATCATTAAAAAATAAATCATGTAAGAATATACTTACAAGTATTAAAAACTCAAAAAATCAACCATTTTCAAATTTATTATTTGGTCTTGGAATTAGATATGTAGGAAAAACAACTGCTGAAAAACTCACATCATATTTTAAAAATATTGATACTCTAATAAATGCTTCTTTTGATGAAATTATTTTTGTCGATGAAATTGGAGATAAAATAGCTGATAGTATTATTTCATATTTTTCTAATAAAGAAAATCTGAAATTAATTGAAAAATTAAAAACATCAGGATTAATTTTTCATGAAAATCAATCAAAAAATGAGAGTAATAAAAATAAATTACGAGATTTAAATTTTGTAATTTCAGGTACATTCACTAACTATTCTAGAGAAGAAATTAAAAATGAAATAATAATTAATGGAGGAAAAGTTTCAAGTTCTTTATCTTCAAAAACTAATTATTTACTAGCAGGAAAAAATATTGGACCAAAAAAAGAAATAAAAGCAATCGAATTAAATATAAAAATCTTACCTGAAAAAGATTTTGTTAAAATGATATGAAATTTTTATTACCAACAATAAATTTAATTGAAAATAAAAAATACAGAGTAAATAGAATTTCTCTAAACTATACCAATTCAAAATACTTTGGAATACTATATGAGTATGTAGATGAAAACAAACAAAAAGCTATAAACTCATTCGTAAAAAAATTAAAAAATGATGGAAAAAAAGTTAACTTATTACCTGCAATTAAAAAAAATAATGCTGATAATAGGTACTTCAAAACATTTAGAATAAATGAGATAGGCTTTCTTGGAAACTGGAAAAATAATAATGTTAAATCATTCATATATCAACCTTATGACTTTTTAATCTATTTAGATTTAAAAATCATACCAGAGATGGAAAATATTTTAATAAAATCTCTTTCTAGATGTAGAATTGGATTTTCCTACAATAAATTAAAAATATTAGAAATGGTATTAAAGACCGAAAATGAATTTGACGTTGATTATAGACTAAATAAACTTTACCATTATCTTAAAAAGATTAAATAAAAAAGGTGGTAAAAAATACCACCTTTTAATGAAATAATTAAATTAATAATTATTAACTAGCATTTTTTCTAGCTTGAACTTCTTTTCTTACTTCTTGCGCCCACACCTTAAGTGATTGCATACCTTTTCTTACTCTAGTACCAGCAGCTTTATTTCCTTTTCCATAAAACTTACCAAAATCTGTTCCTAGACCTTCAACTAATCCAGTTAATTCATCATATCTACTCATTGTATAAAAATTTAAATTAAAAATTATAGGCTCAATTTAACTAAAAATGTAGAATATTATATAAAAAAGAAGGGTTTTTTAATAAAATTAGGACAAAAAAGAGCCTTTTTCTCCCATTTTTAGGTAAATACCAGCATCTAATTTCTTTTTTACCTCCTTAAATGCAGTAATCGTTTCTTTTACATCTTCCAAAGAATGTGCTGCAGTTGGTATAATTCTAAGCATAATAATACCTTTTGGTACTACTGGATAAATGACTCCAGAACAAAAAATATTATACTCAGATCTTAGATCTTTAATCATATTTGTACACTCAAACACACCACCCTTAAGTATTATAGGAGTAACTGGTGATTGTGTAGTTCCAATATTAAATTCATTAGATTTAAAACCATCCTGAATAGCATTAACAATTTCCCAAAGTTTATCCTTAAATTTTGAACTATTTTTTATTAGTTCTAACCTTTTTAAATTTCCTATTACAATTGGCATTGGTAATGATTTAGCAAAAATTTGAGATCGTAATTTATACCTGAGATTATCTAAAATATCTCTATCGCCAGAAACAAAGGCTCCAATACTTGCCATAGACTTAGCAAAAGTTGAAAAATATAAATCTATTTTATCCTGAACCCCTTGTTCTTCTCCAGCTCCAGCTCCAGTTTTTCCCATTGTTCCAAATCCATGAGCATCATCAACAAATAATCTAAAATCAAATTCTTTTTTTAACTCAGCAATTGATAATAGATCACCCATATTACCAGACATTCCAAAAACTCCCTCAGTAATAACTAAAATTCCACCACCAGTTTTATCAGAAAGTTTTTTGGCTCTTACTAACTGTTTTCTAAGATTTTCAATGTCATTATGAGAATAAACATACCTTTTACCTATATGTAATCTTAATCCGTCAATAATGCATGCATGACAGTCTGAATCATAGACTATAACATCTTTTCTATCCACTAAAGCATCGATAATAGATAACACACCTTGATAACCATAGTTTAAAAGAATAGAATCTTCCTTACTCACAAATTTCGACAATTGTTTTTCTAATTCTTCATGATGAATGGTATTTCCAGACATCATTCTTGCACCCATAGGATAAGATAGACCCCATTGTTTAGTAGCTTCTGCATCAGTCTTTCTAACTTCAGGATGATTAGCTAATCCTAAATAATTATTCAAACTCCAATTAAGAACCTCTTTATTCTTAAATTTCATTCTTGGACCTATTTCTCCCTCTAATTTAGGAAACATATAATAATTGTCATCAATATGTGAATAAGTTCCAAGGGGACCCTTGTTGCTAAGTATCTTTTTAAATAAATCCAAATTACTCGAAATTTTAAGAGCAAATTTAATAATTATACACTAAAAATGAAAAATTGAATATTCAATAATTAATTACCTATTGAAACAGAAATTCCTCCCTTATCATCACTATTCTTACCTTTATCCTTAGATGAATCCTTAGATTCAGAAATTATAGTACCATCTTTTAATTTTTGAGATATGGCTATATAAGGTCCCTTTATTACTTTATCACCAACTGACAATCCAGATAAAATTTCAATATTTTCAAAATCACTTATTCCAGTAGTTACTTCAATCATTTTAGAAGTCATCTCATTTTCTACAAATACATACTGTTTAACAACATCTACCCCCAAACTATCTTTTTTAGATTTTGTGGTTACAGATGCTATTGGCACTATAACAATATTTTTCTTTATTTGAGTAATAATTTCAACACTTGCGGTCATACCTGGTTTAAAAGGATTTTTTATACCTTCTTCTTCAACTAAATTTTTAAAAGAATCATTCAAAATTCTAATTTTCACTTTAAATTCCGTAACGGCATCAGCAGAAGGTTTTGGATTTGCAGTACTTGCTATTTCAGTCACAACGCCTTCAAAAATTTCACCATATGTTATGTATGCATCAACATCAATATTTGTTGTATCTCCAATATTTACTCTAACTATATCATTTTCATTTACATCTACCTCTACTTCCATAATTGATAAATCAGCTACACGTAATAATTCCGTTCCTGCCATCATAGATGTCCCTACTACCCTTTGTCCAAGCTCTACATTTAATAATGAAACTGTACCAGTCATAGGCGAAAGAATGCTAGTTTTTCTAAGATTTTCTTCAGATTCATCCACACTAGCCTTTGCGCTTTTTACAACATACTGACTAGCAAGAACACTTTGTTTAGAAGATTCTAAATCTTGTTTTGAAATTTTATAATTTGATTCAGCAAGTTCATACTCCGAATCAGAAATTACATTTTGATTATATAATTTTTTTTGTCTATCAAACTCTAACTTTGATCTTAAGTATTGAGCTTCAGACCTAGAAAGATTTGCCTTAGAACTCGATAAATTTGCTTTTACTTGATTATAATTTGCCTTTGATCTTTCTAGAGCATTAATAGAATTTTCAGGTCTTATCTTTACAAGTAAGTTACCTTCTTCAACAAAATCACCTTCCATTATATCCAATTCTATAATTTCACCAGAAACTTCAGGACTTATACTTACTTCCACCTCAGGTTTAATTTGTCCAGATGCTGTTACAAGTTCTGTAATTGTCCCCTTATCTACATTTGTAATTTCAACCTCTATAGGATCAACTCCTCCAAAAATACCCATTTGTTTTCCTCCTACCATAACTACGATACCAACAACAACTAAAATAATAATAAAATAAAACGGTTTATTTTTCATGTTTTTTTAAAAAGTTAAAGTTTTTCCTTGGTAAAAATCTAATACCTTAAGTTTGAAAATATAATCATACTTTGAAGATAACAAATCATTCTTAGCTTTTACTAAATTATTGTTTGATACTTGGTATTCAGTAAAATTTATTGCACCGAGATTATATTGACTTTTAATAATTCTAAATGATTCTTCTAATGCTTGAACTTGCTTCAAAGATGCAGAATAAGATTTAGAAGCAGCTATAGCATCATTATATGATGTTTCTATAGTCTGTCTAATTTGATTTTTTGCCTCTAAAACATTAATATCAGCTAGTTGTTTATTAAGTTTTGATCTTTTTATATTAGAAGATGTTTGGTATCTATTAAAAATCGGAAAGGAAATTGAAAATGACAATGATTTACTAAGGTAATCTTTCCATTGTTCTACCAAAGTAAAATCATTATCTGATCCTATAACATTTGGGATTGGACTTAATGCTGAAACAGTTTCAATAGGATTATTGGTTAAATAACCTACAGTCATTGGTTGCATAGTGTAACCATCATAAAACTGCCTTGGACGGTTAGCATAACTAGAATAATTCGTATTAAAATTTGATGAAACATTAACGGTTGGAAATCTACCACTTCTAGCTATTCTTAAATCATACCTACTTGATTCAACATTTTTAATTGCACTTTTTAATTCAGGCAAAATATCAATAGCTCTATTATATATATCATTAGTGTTTGATTGAATTACAATTGAGGGAGATATTTCAACCAATGGTTTACTTATTATTATCTCTTTATCAGTTTCTAATAACATGATTTGCTTAAGTTGCAAAATGGATAATCTATAGGCATTTTCTTGTTGAATTAAACTAAGCTCGTCCCCTGCTAACTGAGCTTCAAAATTTAATCTGTTAGTAATTGGAAGCGATCCTGCTTCAACTAATTTATTAATTCTTGAAAGTTGTTCTTGAGTTGATAAAAGTTGAAATTTTGCATTTTCTAACCTATCCATAGTTAACAATACACTAAGATATGAGCTCACTACACTTAACATAACATTGTTTCTAGTGTTTTCTAAATCAAAAACACTTTTTTCTAATAAAACTTTAGACTGTTTTATAGTATTTCTAACAGAAAAACCACTAAATAGAGTCATACCTGATGATAAACCAATACCAGAAGAACTATATTCACTTCCTATAAACTGATTTGTAGTTGGATCAATTGATCTACCCCAATTTGTTCCATAATTACTAAATATGTTTAATGAAGGAATTTGAGATAATATAGACTGATCATATCCAATTTTTTGAATTTTTTTATTTATTTCACTTCTTTTTAACTGTAAATTGTTTTCTAACGCTATTTCTAGACATTGAGCAAGATCTAACTCAATAGAATTATTAGACTGAGAATATAAATTTATATTAACAAATAGAAATATAAAAAAGATACAATTTTTCATAAATACTTTTCTTTTTTAGATGTTTTTAAATAATAATTCTTTCGTTAAAAACGCAAATATATAATAAGAGTATAAAAAAATTAGTTTTATTATACAGAAATTTCTGCTTTTATATGAGAGTGAGAAATATAATCTTTAAGCTCAAAATCTTCATATTTAAACGAAAAAATATCTTTTACATCTTTATTTATTACCATTTTAGGTAATGAATAAAAATTTCTAGACAACTGAAGTTTAACTTGATCAATATGATTAAGATAAATGTGAGCATCTCCAAATGTGTGTATAAAATCTCCCAATTCGAATTTACAGACTTGAGCTATCATCATTGTTAAAAGAGCATAAGATGCAATATTGAATGGTACACCCAAAAATACATCAGCACTTCTTTGATAAAGTTGACACGATAATTTGTTATTATTTACATAAAATTGAAAAATTGTATGACAAGGTGGTAATGCCATTTCATTAATATGAGAAACATTCCATGCACTTATTATGTGTCTTCTAGAATATGGATTATTAGTTAAATTATTAATCAATTCAGAAATTTGGTCATGAATATTACCATTCTCATCTTTCCATTTTCTCCATTGAACACCATAGACTGGTCCCAAATCTCCATTTTCATCAGCCCAAGCATCCCAAATCTTAACACCATTTTCTTGCAAATATTTAATATTATTATCTCCTTTAAGAAACCATAAAAGTTCATAAATTATTGATTTTAAATGTAATTTTTTTGTTGTTAAACAAGGAAATCCTTCATTTAAATCAAATCTCATTTGATGTCCAAAAACACTGATTGTCCCCGTACCTGTTCTATCAGATCTCTCATCACCTTTTTCTAAAATTGTTCTTAAAAGATTATGATATTGCTTCATATTAAATGATTAAATTTAAATGTTATTATAATTTATTAAACAATCATTAATTTACAAAAAAACCTTGAAAAATGGCATTAAAAATAGGTGACAATTTGCCTGAATTTTCATTATATAATCAATCCAGCGAATTAATACTATCTACATCATTTAAAAATAAATTTTTAATAATATTCTTTTACCCAAAAGATGATTCTCCTGGTTGTACTAAAGAGGTATGTAGTTTTAGAGATTCATATTCTGAATTAAAAAATATAAATACAGAAATAATAGGAATTAGTTCTGATAGCATAACTAATCATCAAAAATTTGCAAAAAATTTTTATTTAAACTACAATCTATTAAGTGACTATAAAAAAAAGGTCAGAAATTTATTTGGAGTACCAAAAAGTTTTTTTGGACTTCTTCCTGGAAGAGTCACATACATTTTTAATCCAAATGGAAAATTATTAAAAATAATAAATTCACAATTTGACATTAATAGTCATATTACTATATCAAAAAAAATTATAAAAGAGCACAAAGACAATGAATAATAAATTTCTAATTATTTTTTGTGTTTTACTTAGTTTGATTGGAGTATACTATTATAACAATAATAAATTAACAAATGTATGGGATCTAATTTCTGAGAAGACTATTATAATTTATGAAGTTAATAATCCCTATGAAGTATGGAAAAAATTTAAAATTTCATATAAAAAAGAAACAAAAGAAAATGAACTATATGATTTAATAGAAAAAAAAATTGATACTATAAATCTATTCTTAGAAAATGAATTAATAAATTTTTCTAAAGAAAATAAACTTCTTATCGGTATCAATATCATATCAAAAAATAAAATTGAATCTATTTTTTTTATTGAAAAAAATAAGATTAATAAAAAGTATTTTTTTAAAAAAATTGATTCCTTAGGTTATGCTATCAATGAAAGAATTTATAATGAAAACAAAATTTATGAAGTTAATGACAATTCAAACAACTACAATTTCTTATTTATAAATGATTTCATGATTTTCAGTGGTAGTTCATTATTAATAGAAGATGTTATAAGAACATCAAAAAATAAAAAATTATCATTTCAATTCAATAATGTAGACTTATTCAAACAAGTAAAACTGGAAAAAGACTTTGGTAATCTTTACTTAAACTTCAATAAAATAAATGAACTAATTAATGTTATAATTAATAATAATAATTTTATTAAGTTAGATGTTCTTCCAAAAAGTTCATTTTTAGATATTGATTATAATAAAAATAATTTCTACTTAAATGGATTCACTTCTACAATAAATCAAACATTTAAATCAAACATTCCAATAAGTGAATCTATGTATAAGCTTATCCCAACAAATACCATATACTTTTATCATCTTAACTCAAACAATATAAACGATTTTAATATTGTTAATAATTTTGATGATGACTCTCTTAATATTTATTTTGGTTATGAAATTGGAAGGATTATAGTTGAAAATGATTTTTCAAATTCCCATGAAGAAATTTTAATTTTTAACAAAGAAAATTTAAAAAATATCAACGTATCAGATTCTTCAGAATACAAAAATTATTTCATTAAAACTTTAAAAAAAAATATTTTAAAAAATCTACTTAATAAAACATTTATTAAAGATTCCGCCCCAATCTATTACTTTGAGTATGATAAATTTCTGTTTTTTGGAACAAAAACATCAATCCTTAGAAATTATATAGATGATATCATAAATAAAAAATTATGGGGAAAAAAAATTTATTATAACAACTATATATCAAAACTTAATAAAAATTCAAACATTAGTTTAATAATAAACATAGATAAATTACTTAATAATCTTATTCCTAGTAAAAAATATAAAATTATAAAACATTTTGATTTTATATCTTTTCAAATGAAGGGTATTGAAAATAAGTTTTATACAAATATTACTATTCAAGAAAAAGACATAAAATTAAAATATGAAGAAAAAATCCAACCAAATAAAACATTTATAGCAGAAAATAAACTTATAATAAAACCAAATATAGTTTTTAGCCATTTAGATAATTCTCCAGAAATAATTACACAAGATAAAAATTTTAATGTTTATCAACTATCTAGTGATCTTAAACCTATCTGGAAAGATTCTATAGATAATACCATTATAAGTAAAGTATTTCAAATTGACTATTATAGAAATAATAAAAAACAAATTCTTTTTAGTACAAAAAAAAATATCCATAGTTACGACAGAAAAGGAAATAAACTTATTGGATTTCCTCTAAAAAACCCTTCGATATCACCTATAGAATTTATTAATCTTATAGATTATGATAATTCAAAAAGATTTAGAATAGCAGTCGCTAACAAAAATGGTGAAGTTTATTTATTAAATAAAAATGGAAAAAAACTCTCTGGATGGAACCCTCTAGTAATGAATAATGAATTAAATCAAGCACCTAAACATATTAGAATAGCAGGAAAAGATTATATAATTATTATACTTAAAAATGGTGAAATATATCTTAAAAACAGAAAAGGAGAAAACTACAAAGGTTTTCCAATAAAAACAAAATCAACAATAAGTAGTAAAGTTTATCTAGCAAAAGGAGGAAATTCAAAAAATAGTTTTATAGAAATAATAGATGATGAAGGAAATTTTTATAAAATTAACTTCAATGGAAAAATCATATCTTTAGACCAAAAATATAGACCATCTAAAAATTCTAAATTTAAAATAATCCAAGACCCATTAGAAAAATATTATAAAATTTTATCCATTAACTATAACTCAATTTTTATAAGCAATAAAGAAGAAAATGATATTAAATTGACTTTTAATAATAATAATAATTTTATATATCAATACTATAATTTTGGTTCAAATAATGAGATATTTTCTTTATTAGATAACAATGAAAATAAAATATACCTCTATAAATCTAATTATGATCTCTTAACTGATTATCACTTAAATTCTACACTTCCTATATCTATCATTTATTCTTCTAGAAAAAGAAAATTTGATATTTATAAAATATTTAATAATACTTTATCATTGATAGAAATTAATAAATAAATTAATTTCTTTAGATTTAAAAAAACTAAACCCAGAAAAATGAAAAGAATTTTATTCCTAATTATTATAATATCATTGGTTTCTTTTGAAACTATTTCTCAAAAAAAATCAAAATCAAAAAAATTACAAACAACTAGTTTTGAAATTCCAAATTTAAAATGGAGATCAATAGGACCTTATAGAGGAGGAAGAGCTTCATCAGTAACTGGAGTAATTGGAAAACCTAAAACATTTTACATGGGAGCTACTGGAGGTGGAGTATGGAAAACCATAGATGGAGGTCAAACATGGAAAAATATTTCAGATGGTTATTTTGGAGGATCAATTGGAGCAGTTGCTGTAAGTAAATCTGATCCAAATACTGTTTATGTTGGAACAGGTGAACAAACCGTTAGAGGAAATGTTTCTCCGGGTTATGGGGGATTTTGGAAATCTGAAGATGCTGGTGAAACCTGGAAAAAATTAAATTTAGATATAGATCAAGTACAAGTTGGTAGAATTAAAATTCATCCTAAAAATCCAAATATTGTGTTCATAGCTATAATGGGAGATTTATTTAAAAATTCTAATAATAGAGGAGTCTATAAAAGCATTGATGGAGGAAATACTTGGAAAAAAACTTTATTCTCTAATGAAAGGTCTGGTGCTGTTGACATTTCTTTTGAAAGTGATAATCCAAGAGTTATGTATGCCTCAACCTGGAATATTAGAAGGACTCCATATAGCTTAGAAAGTGGTGGAGAAGGCTCAGCTATATGGAAATCTATCGATGAAGGAGAAACATGGAAAAATATTTCTAAAAATCCAGGTCTACCTTCTGATACATGGGGAATTTCAGGAGTTGCAGTTTCTCCTGTTAGCTCAAATATTGTTTATGCATTAATAGAAAATGAAAATGGTGGACTATATAAATCCATAGATTCAGGAAAATCATGGAAATTAATAAATAGTGACAGAAATTTAAGACAAAGAGCTTGGTACTACACTAGGATTTATGCTGATACCAAAAATGAAAATAGAGTATATATAATGAATGTTGCTTTCTGGAGATCTGAAGATGGAGGTAAAACATTTGAAAGATACAGAACACCTCACGGAGATCATCATGATTTATGGATAGATCCAGATAATAATCAAAGAATGATTGTTGCAGATGATGGTGGAGCACAAATAAGTAATGATGATGCTAATAATTGGTCCACTTACATGAATCAACCAACTGCTCAATATTATAGAGTAACTACTGACAACAGTTTTCCTTATAACATTTTAGTTGCTCAACAAGATAATAGTACACAAAGAGTTCCTCATAGAGTCAATTCAGGTTCAATAACTGAAAGAGATTGGGAATCATCTGCAGGTGGTGAAAGCGCTCATTTAGCAGCTAAACCTGATAATCCAAATATTGTATATGGAGGAAGTTATGATGGTCATTTAAGTAGATTAGATCATAATACGGGTGAAAGAAGAATAGTTGATGTATGGCCAAATAACCCTATGGGACATGGAGCTGAAGATATGAAATATAGATTTCAATGGAATTTTCCAATATTTTTCTCTCCTCATAACCCAAATAAACTATATACAACTTCCAATCACTTTCACGTTACTACTAATGAAGGACAATCTTGGAATGTAATAAGTCCAGATTTAACAAGGAATGAATCAGAAAAATTAGGACCTTCTGGAGGTCCAATTACTAAAGATAATACTGCTGTAGAATATTATGCAACGATTTTTGCTGCATGTGAATCACCTTATGAAAAAGATTTATTATGGGCTGCTTCAGATGATGGATTAATTCATGTTTCTAAAGATGGAGGTGATAATTGGGAAAATGTAACACCTTCAAATGCACCAAACCATATAATGTGGAATAGTGTAGAACCAGACCCATTTATAAAAGGAGGTTTATATGTAGCAGGAACTTTATATAAAACAGGTGATTATAGGCCTTATTTATATAAAACTAAAGATTATGGTAAAACATGGATAAAAATTACAAATGGCATTCCTAGTAACTTCTTTACTAGAGTACTAAGAGCTGATCCAAAAAGACAAGGACTTCTCTACTCAGGCACTGAATCAGGAATGTTTATATCCTTTGATGATGGCTCTTCATGGAACTCATTTCAACTAAATTTGCCTCTTGTTCCAATAACAGATCTAGCTATTAAAGATGATAATTTAATTGCATCAACTCAAGGAAGATCATTGTGGATTATAGATGATTTAGTACCACTTCATAAAATAACTAAAAAGATTGAAAATTCTAATTTTCATATCTTTTCACCAATAAATAATTATAGAATAGGTAACCCTGGATGGGGAGGAGCTTCTGCAAGTGCTGGAAAAAATCATCATAATGGAGTAGAAGTATTTTTTAATATTAAAAATAAAATTGTAAATGATAGTTCTATTATTTCTTTAGAATTTTTAGATAAGAATAAGAAACTAATCAAAAAATATTCTAATAATGATAAAAAAAATCCATTAAAAATGGATGGAGAAAAAAATTCATTTGTTTGGAATATGAGATATGATGATGCTAAAGGATTTGATGGACTCATTATGTGGGCAGCTAACTTAAGAGGACCAAAAGCTTCTCCGGGAAATTATTTTGTTAGGTTAAATGTTGATGAAAATTCAATGGAAAAATCATTTAATATATTAAAAGATCCAAGAAGTAATTCTTCAATTGAAGATCTTAAAAAACAATTTGATTTTCTAATAAGTATTAGAGATAAGGTAACTAGTGTTCATGAGGCTATTATACAAATAAGATCTACTAGAAAACAGCTAAATGACCTTAAAGAAAAATTAGATGAAAATCATAATGAATTAAAAAAGAATATAAATAAAGTAATAAATAGTATAACGAAAATTGAAAAAACTTTATACCAAACTAAAAATAGAAGTGGACAAGATCCATTAAATTTTCCAATAAAATTAAACAACAAATTAGCACACTTAGCAAGCGTAGCATCATCAGGAAATTATAAACCTACAGATCAGATGTACGATGTTAGAGATGAACTTATTAAAAAAATTGATATTGAACTTGATTTATGGAATGATATTAAAAGAAATAAATTAGAAAAAATAAATACTGCAATTAAAGAAAGTAATATACAATTAATAAGTATTAATTAAATTCGCTTTTTTATTATAATAAAAAGCATGGGTAATATTGTAGCAATAGTAGGTAGACCAAATGTAGGGAAATCAACTTTATTTAATCGACTTGTTGAGAAAAGACAAGCAATAATTCATGATGAAAGTGGTGTTACTAGAGATAGGCATTATGGGATTAGTGATTGGAATGGAGTAGATTTTACTGTTATAGATACGGGAGGATATGTAGAAAAAACTGAAAATATTTTTGAAAAAGAAATAAAAAATCAAGTTATTCTTGCATTAAATGAAGCATCTCTTATATTATTTATGGTTGATTGTAAAGATGGATTAACTAATAATGATAGAGATTTTTCTAAAATCATTAGAGAAATAAATAAAAAAACAATTCTTGTAGCTAATAAGGCAGATAATTACAAAACTGAACTTAATTCCAATGAGTTCTATGAATTAGGATTAAGAAATACTCCCATGATACCTATTTCATCTCAAAGTGGTTCTGGGACTGGAGATTTATTAGATTTAGTAGTAAGTAAATTAGAAAAAGAATCTATAGAAAAAGACAATATATTACCCAGAATTTCAATACTTGGAAGACCTAATGTTGGAAAATCATCATTTATTAATGCATTGTTAGGTGAAGAAAGAAATATTGTAACTGAAATATCTGGAACAACTAGAGATTCGATTGATACTAAGTATAATCTTTTTAATAAAGAATTAATTATAACTGATACTGCAGGAATAAGAAAAAAAAAGAAAGTAAATGAAAACATAGAATTTTACTCAGTAATGAGATCAATTCAAGCCATGCAAGACAGTGATGTATGCATTGTAATGATTGATGCTAAACAAGGATTTGAAAGTCAAGATATGAATATTTTAGGTTTAGCATCAAAATATAAAAAAGGAATTATTTTAATGATTAATAAATGGGACCTTATAGATAAAGATACTAAAACAACAAAACTCTTTGAAGATAAAATTAAATCAAAAATAAGTCCATTAACTTTTATTCCTATAATATTTACTTCTGTAATTAATAAAAAAAGAATCCATAAAATTATCGAAATTTCATTAGATGTTTATAATAACAGAAATCAAAAAATTAGTACTTCAAAATTGAATAACATTCTACTACCAGAAATTGAAAAAACTCCACCTCCAGCAACAAAAGGAAAGTATATAAAAATTAAATATATAACTCAACTACCTACTAAAACTCCAACTTTTGCTTTTTTTTGTAATTTACCTCAATACATAAAAGAACCTTATAAAAGATTTTTAAAAAATAAAATAAGAGAAAATTTTAATTTTTTAGGAGTTCCAATTACAATCGTATTAAGAAAAAAATGAAATTACTTAATCTGTAATTTAAATCAATTAAGTACTATTTTTGTAAAAATCATGTTATGAGTTATAATTTTTCCAGAATTGAAGATAAATGGCAAAAAATTTGGCAAAAAGAAAAAACATATAAATCAAGTTTAAATAATAAGCCAAAATACTACATACTAGATATGTTTCCATATCCCTCAGGATCTGGACTTCATGTGGGACATCCTCTTGGGTACATTGCTTCAGATATAATTGCCAGATTTAAAAGAAATAAAGGATTTAATGTTTTACACCCAATGGGTTTTGATTCTTTTGGATTACCAGCTGAACAATATGCAATTAAAACAGGAAAACATCCGAAAAAAATCACTAACAAAAACATAATAAGATTCAAAGAACAATTAGGATCATTAGGACTTTCTTTTGATTGGGATAGAGAAATTAAAACGAGTGACAGTAATTATTATAAATGGACTCAATGGATATTTTTAAAACTCTATAATAGTTTTTTTGATGAAAAAAATCAAATTGCAAAACCCATTGATAAACTAAAAATACCTAAAAACTTATCTAAAAAAGAAAAGGCAAAATATATTGATAATCATAGATTAACGTACATAGATGAAATTGATGTTAACTGGTGCGAAGAACTAGGAACTGTTTTATCAAATGAAGAAGTAATTGGTGGACTCAGTGAAAGAGGAGGATTTCCAGTAATAAAAAAACCTATGAAACAATGGGTAATGAGGATAACTGCATACTCAAATAGATTACTTGAAGATTTAGATAATTTAGATTGGCCTGATTCAATAAAACTTTCTCAAAAAAATTGGATTGGAAAATCCGAAGGAGCTGAAATATTTTTTAAAGTAAAAAACAATAAAAAAATAAATGTTTTTACTACTAGACCTGATACTATATACGGTGCAACTTATCTTGTTTTAGCTCCTGAACACGATATAATTAAAAACATTACATCAAAAAAACAATTAAATACTGTTAACAAGTATATTAATGAATCAGAAAAAAAAAGTGACTTAGAAAGACAAGAAAATGAAAAAAATAAAACAGGAATATTTACAGGTGCATTCGCAATAAATCCTATTTCTAATAATAAAATTCCTATATGGATTTCAGATTATGTTTTATCTTCTTATGGAACTGGTGCCATTATGGCTGTTCCTGCTCATGACGAAAGAGACTTTGAGTTTGCAACAAAATTTAATCTTCCAATAATTAAAGTTATTTCCAATGACAAAAATGAAAAATGTTATACTGGTAATGGTAAAATGATAAATTCAGGAGAATTTAATGGAATCAGTAACCATGAATTTAAGGATAAAGTTTTAAATCTATTTGAAAAGAATAAAAGTGGTAAAAAAACTATTAATTATAAATTAAGAGATTGGATTTTCACTAGACAAAGATATTGGGGAGAGCCTATTCCAATACTTCATTCAAAAAATGGTAGAATAGGACTTAAAAAAGAAGATTTACCCTTAACTCTCCCAGAAGTTATCAATTTTTTACCAACAAATGATGGATTATCCCCATTAGCCAGAAATAATAAATGGTCAAATGTTAATATTGATGGTATAAAATATAAAAGAGAATCAAATACAATGCCACAATGGGCAGGATCTTGTTGGTATTATTTAAGATATTTAGATCCTCTCAATAATAAAAAATTTGCTGATAAAAAAAAGATTAAATATTGGATGCCTGTTGACCTTTATATTGGAGGAGCAGAACATGCAGTACTTCACTTACTCTATTCAAGATTTTGGCATAAAGTGCTCTATGATCTAAAATATGTAAATACAAAAGAACCATTTAAGAAATTGGTAAATCAAGGTATGATTTTAGGAAGATCTAATTTTATTTATAGGATAAAAGACTCAAAAAAATACGTTTCTCATAACCTAAAAAATAAATATAAATATACCAAACTTCATGTTGATGTTAATTTGGTTAATAATGACCAATTGAATATAGATAAATTCAAAAAATCTAGCTCAGAACTTAAAAATGCTGAATTTATTTTAGAAAATAATAAATACATATGTGGATACGATACTGAAAAAATGTCTAAATCCAAGAGTAATGTTGTTAATCCAGATGAAATAATAAATAAATATGGCTCTGATACACTAAGAATGTATGAAATGTTTTTAGGCCCCATCGAGCAATCAAAACCATGGAATACTAATGGAATAGATGGAGTTTTTAAATTTTTAAATAAATTTTGGAACTTATTTAATAATAATAACAATCATTTACACATATCTGATAAAGAACCTAATAAAAATGAATATAAAATTTTGCACAGAGCTATAAAAAAAATTCAAGATGATATAGAAAGGTTATCATTAAATACTTGTATTAGTTTATTAATGATAACAGTAAATGAATTAGGTAAAATAAATTGCAATAAAATTAAAATATTAGAACCTCTATTAATTCTAATTTCTCCATTTGCACCACATATAGCAGAAGAATTATGGAATAAAATTGGAAATGAAAAAAGTATATCGTATGCTAATTACCCAACATTTAAAAACAAGTATTTAATTGAAAATGAATATGAATATCCTATAATGATAAATGGAAAATTAAGAACCAAAATAAGTTTTTCTTTAAAAGCCTCAAATCATGAAATAGAAAAAGTGGTAATAAATAATGAATCAGTCCAAAAATGGATAAAAAGCTCAGAAGTTAAAAAAATTATTATTGTACCAAATAAAATTATAAATGTTGTAGCTTAATTAGATAATTGATTAATTACTTGATCTGCAATTTTTTCTACCCATAAATTATACATTTTCTTAGAAGGATGCAGCATGTCATCAGCCAATAAAGTTGAATCAAATTCAGCCAATCTAGAAATATCCGTTATATCAAAATACATAATACCATACTTCTTAGAAATTTTATAATTTATTTCATTATATAAATCTATTTCACTCTTTATTTTTTCACTATCTCTTAATTTACCAACAGGAGTCACTCCATAATCTGGAATTGATAATACAAATACATTACTAAAATTTGAATTAGCAAAATCAATTGATTTAATTAATAATTCTTCAAACTCTTTTTCATAAATATTTATATCATATCCTCTAAATTGATTATTAACTCCAATTAATAAAGAGACAAGGTCATAATTATTATTAATTTTTATATTACTTATATGATTCAACAAATCACTCGTAGTCCACCCAGTTTTCGCAATAATTCTAACTGAATCAAGAGGAAGATTACTATCACTATATAATAATTTAAACTTTAATTGTATTGGCCAGCTATACTTTCCATCAACTGACTGTCCTATAGTGTATGAATCTCCTAAAGCTAAATATTTAATTTTTGTTTTTTCAATTTTTGATTCTTGTGAATAACTAAACGTACTCAACAACAAAAAAAAAAAAATATAAAAATCTCATTATATAAATCTTTTTATAATAATGAAAATAACACCTAACAAAAAAATTAGAATAGATATTTTATTGACTCCATGCATCATTTTCAAACTAAAATTTACTTTTCTACTAGGATCTTTCTTTCTAAAGAAATAAGTTAAGACTTCTGAAAAATCGAAATAATATGATATCTTTTTTTTATTTTTCTTATCCATAATTATTTGTTTTAAGGGTCGATCCAATTTCCATCATTTTTTATAAGCTTAATTAATTCATCAACTCCATCTCTATAATGTACTGATCTTTTAACAACTTCTTTTCCTTTATATAAAGTTATTTTTTCTTTACCAGAACCAACATACCCATAATCTGCATCAGCCATTTCTCCGGGACCATTTACTATGCATCCCATTATTCCAATTTTTAATCCTTTTAAATGATCTGTTTTCTCTCTTATCTTAGCTGTTGTCTCAGTCAAATCAAATAATGTTCTCCCACACGATGGACATGATATAAAATCAGTTGTAGTCACTCTAACTCTTGCTGCCTGTAAAATTTTAAAACTTAAAGTATTTAATCTCTTATTTAGATCAAAATTATATTTATTACTTCTAATAAATATTCCGTCACCATAACCCTGAATAAATAGTCCTCCTAAATCCGTAGAAGAGTAAATTATATTTTTTTCAAAATTATTATTATTATAATTTCCAGAAATCACAATAGGATTTTTTATTTTCTTCATAGAAAAGAAAAAAGATCTCATATCAGCCATAAAATGATCATTATTAGATTCTAAAATAAAAACTATATTTTTTGGAATTTTACAAGTCAATAATTTATAAACATCATTTGTTTTTAAATAAATAAAATTTAATTCTTCATTTAAGGACAAATTATTATTTATAAAATCTGAAAATAATATTAGAGGAAAAATATTTTTTTGATCTGAATTTTGAATCCATCCTTCATAATCTACGATAATTTTTATATCATCATAAGACTTATTTGATACATAGTTTTTTCCTACATATATATAATCAGGAGCAGTATCTTCTAATATTGTCTTTTTATTTTTTTTATCTATTCTATAACCAAGATTATTTAATGATTCTTCATTAATTTCTTTTGCTAATGAAAAATCAGATATAACTATAGGAAGATAAGTACCACCTATGTTTGATATTTCATTTGTTTCTCTTTTATAATATTTAAAAGGATAGTATATAGGATCTTCAATAACGTTTATATCCTCATGATTACTTCTATTTAAATACCTATCTATAAGAATTTTTGCAATTGGAGATTCGAATTCTGATGGTTCAGTTAAAGAAACCCTAACAGTATCACCGATTCCATCATCAAGAAGAGTACCTATACCTATAGAAGACTTAATACGTCCATCTTCTCCTTCTCCAGCTTCTGTTACTCCAAGATGAATTGGATAGTTTTTTAATTTAGAATTCTCTAATTTATCTACAAGTAATCTATAAGCATGAACCATTACCAGAGGATTACTAGCCTTCATTGATAATACAATATTATAATAATTTAAATCTTCACAAATTCTAAGATATTCTAAAGCTGATTCTACCATGCCTAATGGAGTATCACCAAACCTACTCATAATTCTATCAGACAAAGAACCATGATTTGTACCAATTCTTATTGCAGTACCATATTCCTTACATATTTTAATTAATGGACTTACTCTTTCATAAATTCTTTCTATCTCTTGATTATAAGAATTATCATCGTATTCTATTTTATTAAATTTTTTCTTATCTGCATAATTTCCAGGATTAATTCTAACTTTTTCAACAATTTTAGCAGCAATTTCTGCTGCATTTGGTGTAAAATGTATATCAGCAATTATTGGAATATTATAACCTTTATTTTTTAATTCTTTCTTAATATTAATTAAATTCTTAGCTTCATGAATACTCGGAGTAGTAATTCTAACAAACTCACAACCAGAATTTATCATCCTAATAGATTCATTCACAGTAGAAGTTGTATCCATTGTATCAGACGTGGTCATTGATTGTATTCTAATTGGATTATTTCCACCAATTCCTGAATTTCCAACAGAAACATTAATTGTCTCTCTCCTATAATATTTAAATAAATTTATTGAGTGATTATTCAAAATAATTAATTAAATATCTCCAAATTGAGGTCTAATTATAATCTCCTCAATTGTTCCTCCAACAGAGGTATTAAAAGCAGAATATATTGATTCAGAAATGTCGTCTGGATTAACAAAACGTTCATCACCTAAAGAAGTTCCATCCCAACTACCCGTCCTTGTAGCACCTGGTAATATTGAGGTTACTTTAACATTATATTCTTTTAATTCAAGTCTTAAACACTTACTCATACCATAAAATGCAAATTTTGAAATACTATATGAACCACCATCCCCATAAGCAACTTTACTGGCTATTGAACAGATATTAAAAATATGACCTTTTTTTTGTCTCAAAAAAATAGAAATTAAACCTCTTGTTACAACATAATTAGAATAAAGATTTGTATTAATCATATGTTCTAAATTTCCTTCTTTTTCATCTATTATTTTACCAGGAACATATGTTCCAACATTATTAACTAACACATCGATATTTCTTGTTTTTGACTTAACAAATTCACAAAATTTAATGCAATCATTTTTAATTGATAAATCAACATCTATTGTATAAATTTTAATTTTAGAATTAATTTTTTTTAGTTGTTTTATTAATTCACTCAAATTATTTTTTGATCTAGAACATGTTATAATATTATAATTGTTTTTTACAAATTTATGAGCAATTGAATTACCAATTCCCCTTGAACCACCTGTTATAACTACTGTTTTTTTCATTAGACTAAAATGTGGTATTTAATTTACAAATTTGTATGTATATTAAACAAAAAAAAAGATTAATTAATTGAAAAATTTAGGAAGATATATCTTATTCTTAATATCACTATTTCAAAGAAGAGAAAGAGTTAAAACTTATTTCCCATTAATCATAAATGAATGTATAAAAATTGGATACGATAGTCTATTTATAGTTTGTATAGTATCTGTTTTTATGGGAGCTGTAACTACATTACAAACAGCTTTTAACTTGGTAGGACCACTTATACCAGACTATGTAATATCACTTGTTGTAAGAGATATGACATTATTAGAACTATCCCCTACAATAATCGCAATTGTATTTGCAGGTAAAGTTGGTTCAAATATTGCTGGAGAATTAGGAACTATGAGAATAACTGAACAAATAGATGCATTAGAAGTTATGGGTATAAATTCTAGTTCTTATTTAGTATTACCAAAAATTATTGCATCAATTATTATGTTCCCAATTTTGGTTATAATTTCAGCTTTTATAGCAATATTAGGTGGTTATTTTGCAGGTTCATTAACAGACGTAATCACAGGTGAAGATTATATTTATGGTTTAAGATATGAATTTAATCCTTTTAATATACCTTTTGCATTAATTAAAGCTTATGTCTTTGCTTTTATTGTTTCTTCAATATCAGCATTCCAAGGATATTATACTTCAGGAGGAGCTTTAGAAGTTGGAAAATCAAGTACAAATGCTGTGACAAATAGTTGCATAGCAATTTTAATAGCAGACTATATACTAGCTCAAATTCTTTTATAAATGATAGAAATAAAAAACATTTCAAAATCTTTTAATGACAAACAAGTTCTTTTTGATATATCAGGAAAATTCACAAAAGGAAGAACAAATCTAATTATTGGTGCTAGTGGAACCGGAAAAAGTGTATTATTAAAATGTATGGTTGGTCTTCTAAACCCTGATACCGGAAAAGTTTTATTTGATGGTAGAAATTTTACAAGTGGAAATAAACAATTACTTACTGAAATTAGAAGAGATATAGGTATGTTATTTCAAGCCGGTGCACTCTTTGACTCAAAAAATGTTGAAGAAAATATAAAATTTCCATTAGATATTTTAAGCGATTTAACAGAAAATGATAAAATTGAAAAAGTAAATCATTGCCTTAAATTAGTTGGATTAGAAAACATTAATAAAAAAATGCCTTCAGAAATAAGTGGAGGAATGAAAAAAAGAGTTGGTATAGCTAGAGCTATTGTAAATGATTCAAAATATTTATTCTGTGACGAACCAAATTCTGGTCTTGATCCTCTAACAGCAATTAAAATTGATGATCTAATATTAGAGCTTACAAAAAAACTAAATACTACTACAATAGTTGTAACCCATGATATGAATTCTGTGGTTGAAATTGGTGAATACATAATGTTTGTTCATAATGGAAAAAAACTTTGGGAAGGAGACAATAAAAATATTTTAAAATCTGAAATTGAAGAGTTAAATAAATTTGTTTTTTCAAATAAACTAATGAAAAAAATAAAATAGCTTATTTATGAATTGAAGAAACTCTATTCAAAATTTTCTCCTTTTTATATTGATTAGCAATCGTTTTTTTACTTCTAATATACCAGAATATTCCTATGATCGATATCAAAATATAAGTTGATGAAAACAAAAATAAAATTCCTGAATTTATTGTAGAAGATATTCCAGTTCCATCAGCATTTAATTCACTTTTAACAATTCCCTTACATACAGAACAGCCTTGAGCAAATGAGTTATAATCTAATAAAAGTGATAAAAAAATTATTATAAAAAATGGTATTAAATACTTCTTCATAATTGTTTATAAAATTCACTTATCATATAATATACTATAACTCCTGAGATTGAAACATACAACCAAATAGGAAAAGTAAATTTAACTAACTTTTTATGTTTAATTATCTGATTTGAAAGAGAATAATAAAAAGCATATAAAACAAAAGGAACTACAATTATTGAAAATGATATATGAGAAACTAAAAAGAAATAATAAATTGATTTATAATTCCCTGCATAGACTGTACTTTCTACAGAAGAATGATATATAATGTATGATAACAAAAAAATTGATCCAAGAAAAAATGCAATTGTCATTAAGTATTTGTGCATTCCAATATTTTTAATTTTAATCATGTAAAGTGAAAGAAGAAGTATTAAAGAGGTTAAAGAATTAATTATTGCATTAATATGAGGTAAAAAGTAAGCCCATTCACCAAAAATTGATAATTTTTCTGGCATAAATATTAATATTGCAACAGCAATTGGTATAATAAAAGAAACTAATAATATAATATTTTTTAACGTTATATTATTTTTCATAATTTGATTTTAAAACATCAATCTCTACATCTAATCTTTCATACTCTTTTGGATCATCAGAAATATAATAACCCCTAATTTGATTCTTTTGATCATACAAAACTAAAAAAGAATTTAGCTTAACATTTGAATATTCACATTTTATAAATTCTAATATAATATCATCAGAAAAATTATAAATTAACCAAGGAACATTTTGTTTTGTTTCTGACAAAGTAATTATAGAAACATTATTTTTTTGATATAATCTTTTCAATAAATTATTTATAATAGTACCATTATTTAATAACCTATAATCTATAACTTTTATATAACCTGAATAATAATTGTTGCTTATTGAATCATTTTGAAAAATTTCTATACAATCATTTTTATTTAAATCAATTAAAGGTATTTCATACTTATTATTTCCAAAAAATCTTAAAAAAAGATATATCAAGATTGGAAGAAGTAAAGTAAATGATAAAATAAAAAACCTAGTGAAAGGTCTCATACTAATCTTTAATTATAAATAGCATTATAGATAGCATCTGCTTGAATTAAAAGTGCAGCAATTAACCAAAGTACAAAAACACATGGTAACATGATAGTCCACATTAAAGTCTTTTTTTCATGAGCTAAATGCATAAATTCTCCAATTATATATCCAGCCTTAATAAATGTCATACCTACAAAAAGCCAAATTTTAAATGGTTTAAAACTTTCAGGTAACTGAAGAGCAACAACAAATTCTAAACCTGTAACTATACCTAAAATTATAGCTACCTTCCAAATCGTCCAAATTCTATTTTTATTTGGTGGTTGTGGTACTACTGAAGATAATTCTGGTTCCATATAAATTAAACTAAATAAAAAAAAGTAAATACAAAAACCCAAACTAGATCAACAAAATGCCAATAAAGTCCTACTTTTTCAACCATTTCATAATGACCTCTTTTCTCTAAAATACCTACAGTTGCTTGATAAAAAATTAAGAAATTAATAGCAACTCCAGTAAATACATGAAATCCATGAAATCCAGTTATAAAAAAGAAAAATGCTGCAAAATCTGGAGGTCCATATTGATTAGTTTGAAGATTAGCTCCGTAAAAAATTGAGCCATCTAACAATCTAGATCCACTATCGGTACCAATAATAAAATGTGTCCATTCCCAAGCCTGACAACTTAAAAATGTTATACCACCAATTATTGTCCATATCATCCATTTTTCTACTGCAGTCCTATCCATTCTATGTCCAGCTTCAACAGCTAAGACCATCGTAACACTACTTAATATCAAAACAAATGTCATTATTCCAACAAAAACAAGAGGTAATTCCACTCCATGCAAAAAAGGAGCAGCATCAAAAACTTTCTCTGGAACTGGCCAATAAGACTGAGAAAAAGAGAAATCCTCTAGCATTCCTTCAAAAGCTGGATGTTTATACCTTATTACTCCATAGGCAATTAAAAAAGTTGAAAAAGTAAATGCATCAGATATTAAGAAAAACCACATCATTAGCTTTCCATAGCTTGCCTTAAAAGGTTCAACACCTCCACGCCACAAATTATTTTGATCAGAATTTATTGATACAGAATTTGCCATTTTTTATATGTTATAAAAGTACAAAGTAATAAATAAATAAACCCATAAAAAAGTAAGAAAATGCCAATATGTAGTAGACATTTCTATTAAATTAAGGTTTTTAGAATGTATTTTAGATTGAATAGAAAACACATAAACAACAAAAATAAAAATTAATCCAGAAATTAAATGAATTGCATGAACACCACTTAAAATATATATAAAAGATCCATCAGGATGTCCAACAAAATACACACCTCCATCAACTAAATTTACCCATCCTAAATACTGAATAAATAAAAAAGATAATCCACCAATAAAACTTAATAATAGATAAATTTTTAAAAATTTAAAATTATCTTTTTTTGCAGAATAATATGCTAGTTGTTTAAAAACACTACTTAAAACAACTACAAATGATGAATAGTAAAACATTGAAGGTAACTCAACATTAAAACCTCCAGGCTCACCTTTCTTAACAATGTAAGCACTTACTAAGGAGACAAATATCATAGATATAGATATCATAAATATCCAAACCAAAAAAATATTTGGATTCATTCTTAAAATTCTTGATTTTGTTTTATTATTCATTCTTTAAATTTTATCAAAAATATATGTTAATTGAACTACAGGTAAATAAATAAATGAACCAAACATTATTCTTAAAGCAGAAGTCTTAGAATAATCTTTTATTAATCGTAAAGTCTGAATTAAAAATAAAATAGCACAAACTACAGCTACAACTCCAGACACTAATCCAGTAATGCCAAAAATAGTTGGTAACAATCCTAAAGGAATTAAAAACATTGTATAGGTCATTATGTTAACAGCAGTTGACAAATTCTTTTTACCATTATTTGGTAATAATTTAAATCCCGCTCTTTTATAATCATCATCAGATACCCAAGCTATGGCCCAAAAATGTGGGAATTGCCATATAAACTGAATGCTAAAAATTATCAAAGCTTCTAAAGATATATCATTTGTTGATGCAGCCCAACCTATTAATGGAGGCAATGCACCAGGTATAGCTCCAACAAATACAGCAATAGGACCTACTTTCTTAAGAGGAGTATACAAAAAAGTATAAATAATCAATGAAAAAAAAGATAATAAAGCTGTTAATTTATTTAAAAATAAAACCATTAAAATTAGACCTGTAATACAAAGTGCAAGAGATATAAAAAGTGCATTTCTAGAAGAAATTTTATTTGTAGGCAATGGTCGATTTTTAGTTCTATTCATTAACTTATCTGAATCCTTTTCAATAATTTGATTATTGATTATAGAAGATCCAGTAATAAAAAACCCAGAAATGATAAGAATAAATAAACTGAAATAATTAATATAGTTAGATGATAATAGAAATCCAAAAACGGCAGAAAATGTAACTAAAAAGGATAATCTAAATTTTATTAACTCAAAAAAAAGTTTAATACTCATAAGAATTTTTTGAAAAACAAATATAGTTTTAGATAGTTTAAGTATCATACAGTTTTATATTTATTAGCTCTAATAATTAAGAATAAATAAAACTGTAATCCAAAAATCAAAAAAGCTAAAAACAAATGAATGGGTTGTAAAAATTTTGGTATTGAAAAATATGCCATTCCTACACCAGTTAATATTTCTAAAAGAACTAAAAATGATAAACTAAAAGTAAAATTTTTTAAAAAATTAATTTTAATAGGTTGTTTATAAATCAAATAAAGAATTAAAATATGCACCATTAAAACCAATAATGAATATGATCTATGAATTAAAAATTCAAAACCTAAATTTTCTATAAAATTATTCCTATCTATAGATTTTGAATAATTAGTCATATAATCAATAGCCTCCCTAACCTGAGTTCCTAAAATTATTTGAGATATAAATAAAAACATAGATAGTATTAATAAATAATAAATATATTTTGGATAATTACCAATCTTGAATTGACTATTAATAGTTGATATAAAGTAAGATTTTATAACTATGCAAATTATCAAAAGAGCTAAAAGAACGTGAAAAGTTATTAATCCTGGAAGTAAATTCGTAGAAACTACTATTGCTCCAACCCAACCCTCAATCATTACAAATAATAAAGCAAAAAAGCTTAATAACACTACTTCGTTTTTAAAAGGTTTTCTAAAAATTGAAGAAATAAATGTAATCAATAATGCTAGACCAACTAATGCACCCAATAATCTGTTTAGGTACTCAATCCATGTTTTGTAAACATTAAATTCTTCTTCAATTCTAATGTTAGGATCATTAGCAATTTTTATTGATAATTTTTTAAAACCTAAATATGAAAATAAACTTATTAATCTTTCATTTTTTTCTAATCTTGAATCTAAAAATTTCTTTTTGTAGTTAGATGGTAATTGTTTTTCAGAAGTTGGAGGAATATATTTACCAAAACATTTTGGCCAGTCTGGACATCCCATACCAGATCCCGTACATCTAACTATTCCTCCCACTAATATTAATAAGTAAAGAAGATATAAACTTATACGAGTTAAATTATTAAACTTTATACCTAACCACAAAAACATATATAAAACTAATGATGTTCATCCTCCGGAAGATTAGATTCTGGAGTTTTTGAATAAGGTACATTTTGAGGAATAAAATCTTCTTTTGCACCTGGTTTACTATAATCATAAGCCCATCTTTCAACTTTTGGTATCTTACCTGGCCAATTTCCATGTCCTGGATTAACAGGCGTAGTCCACTCTAAAGTATTAGATTTCCATGGATTTTGAGAAGCCTTTCTACCTCTATATATTGAATAGAAAAAATTAAATAAAAAGATAAATTGAGCAGCGAAAGTAATTCCAGCAGCAATGGTTACAAAAACATTTAAATCCATAAATGACTCAATCTTACCTGCCTCAAAATTTGTGAATGAATAATATCTTCTTGGAAATCCAGCAATACCTATATAGTGTAGAGGAAAAAATACTAGATATGCCCCTATAAATGTAAACCAAAAATGAACATATCCTAAATTTCTATTCATCATTCTACCAAACATCTTAGGAAACCAATGATACACACCAGAAAATAGACCAAAAAATGAAGCACTCCCCATAACAATATGAAAGTGAGCTACTACAAAATATGTGTCATGTAAATTAATATCTACAACTGAATTTCCTAAAAATAGACCAGTCACACCTCCTGATATAAAAAATGATACCAAACCTATCGAAAATAACATAGCAGGAGTAAATATTATATTTCCTCTCCATAAGGTCGCTATATAATTAAATGCCTTAATAGCAGAAGGTACTGCAATTATTAAAGTTAAAATTGTAAAAACAGAACCTAAAAATGGATTCATACCAGAAATAAACATATGATGCGCCCAAACAACAAACGATAAAACTCCAATACCAATAAGTGAATATACCATTGCCTTATAACCAAATATTGGTTTTCTAGAACATGTTGCAATTACTTCAGATGCAATACCAAGAGAAGGTAAAATGACAATATAAACTTCAGGATGTCCTAAAAACCAAAATAAATGTTGAAATAAAATAGCACTCCCCCCCTGATTTGATAAAGCCTCACCAGCTATATAAATATCCGATAGATAAAAACTTGTGCCAAAAGATCTATCCATAATTAACAAAAGAGCTGCCGATAAAAGAACAGGAAATGATAATACACCTAAAATAGCTGTAATAAGAAACGCCCAAATGGTAAGTGGCATTCTAAAAAATGTCATACCTTCAGTTCTTAAATTTATAATTGTAGTAATGTAGTTTAATGCTCCAAGTAATGCAGATACAACAAAAAATGACATTGATACAAGCCATAGAGTCATGCCCAATCCAGAACCAGATACAGCTTGTTCTAATGCACTAAGAGGAGGATAAACTGTCCAACCTCCACTTGCTGGTCCTCCTTCAACAAAAATTGATATAAGCATTATAACACTCGATAGAAAAAAGAACCAATACGAAAACATATTTATAAAACCACTTGCCATATCTCTAGCACCTAATTGTAATGGAATAAGAAAATTAAGAAAAGTACCGCTCAAACCAGCTGTTAAAACGAAGAAGACCATAATTGTACCATGCATAGTAATAAGAGCCAAATAAACTTCTGGATCAATTTTTCCTTGAGGAGTTAACCAATTTCCTATAATTGGACTAAGAGCTGTTAGGTCCATATCAGGAAATCCTAATTGGATTCTAAATAAAAAAGATAATGCTCCACCAATAACTGCCCAAAAAATTCCAGTAATTAAAAATTGTTTAGCTATAGTTTTATGATCCTCAGAAAAAATATATTTTCTAATAAAACTTTGTTCATGGTGTTCTTGATGTTCTTCATGAGCATCAACTACTTTTTCTTCATATAATTTAGTTGCTTTCATAATCATTATTTAATACGGCTAAATCTTTAGCATTGTTTTTTAAAAAATTAGCAAAATAATCTGGATTTTTTTTAATCCATGAATCTTGAGATTTCTTCCATTTAATATATTCCCATTCCTCTTCAACTATTAAATTTTGTTTCATAGAAAAATGAGCTCTTCCACAAATCTTATTGCATATAATTTCATAGTTGAAATTATCATTTCCCATTTCTTCTCTCATTTCTTGTGTTGTTTTTGTTGGTATAAACCATAATTCCGTTGGCATTCCAGGAACAGCATTCATTTGAGCTCTAAAATAGGGTAAATAAACACTATGAATAACATCCCTTGCTCTAATTTTTAAAAGTACTGGTTTTCCTTTAGGAATATGAATCTCTCTGGGCATAAAATCATCCAAAGATGCACTATCTGAAAAGTCAATACCTACTATATTTTCAACATCCGTTAACTTATAATTATAAGATCCTAGTTTACTATCATCGCCTGGATATCTTGAAGCCCAAGCAAATTGATAACCAACAACTTCAATAACTTCAGCATCAGCAGGAGCTGGTCCAGTGACTTTATTCCACTCATATAATCCCCACCCAATCAATACTGTTAATACAATAGCTGGTATAATAGTCCAAATAATTTCTAACTTATTATTATCAGGATAATACTCCGCTATTCTATCTTCTTGATATTGGTATTTATAACCAAAATAAAACATAATAATTTGAGTAACTATAAATACAGACATTGTTATTGCCATAGTTACCCAAAAAATTAATTCTACATCTGGTGCATGTTCAGATGCAATAGGAAGATTATAATTTTTATATTCTTTTATAGCATACCAAAAAATAGAAAAAATCAATCCTATTAAAAATATTACACCTAAAATAGCATTGTATTTATTAGTACTATCTTCAAATGATTTGGATACTTTTTTTGCAGCTACACTTAAAATTTCTGAAGATCTAAATATTTGAAATAATACTATAACTAATAATAATCCAATTAATAAAAAAATAAAATTCATAATCTTATAACAAATTTAAATATCATGGTGTATACTTTCGTCTAACATAGGATGATTTCTTGCTATTAAATTCCTACTACTTAAACTTTTAAAAATCACAAACAAAAACATAGATAAATAGACCATAAGTATACCTATTTCAAGTAACCCAAAGCCATTATTCTCTTTTACAATACCGGGTGTTATCATTAAATAGAAATCTATAAAATGACCAAACAAAATAATAGGACAAACTATTTTTAAAAATCTTGTATGTCTTTTACTAGCCCTAGTCATTAAAAATAAGAATGGAAAAAAGAAATTTATAAATAAGTTAGCATAAAAGAAACCAACATAGTTATCACTTCTCAGTCTCTCTATAAAATAAGTAGTTTCTTCAGGTAAATTGGCATAATAAACTAACATATATTGTGAAAACCATATATACGTCCAAAAGACACTAAATGCAAAAACAAATTTTCCTAAATCGTGTATAACACTAAAATTTACATGCTTTAAATATCCATTATCTTTAAGTAGTACAACCACATACGTTATAAAAGCCAAAGAAGAAACCCACCAACTTGCAAAAACGTACCAACCGAACATTGTACTAAACCAATGTGTGTCAATTGATAAGATCCAATCCCATGCCGCTACAGAACTAGAAAGACCATAAAAAACAACAAATATCGCAGATAAAGTAAATATTTTATTCCAATATTTATTTCCTCCATTAATGTCTTCAAGAACTGATAGCTTGACTATCCTTCTATATAAATAATACCAAACTAAAAAAAATAGGACCATCCTTGACAAAAAGAAAGGTAAATTCAAATAAGCTTTTTTTCCATCTATTATTTTATCATACCTAGGATCTGAAGTATCATATAAATAGTCATGAGTCCAATGAAAAATATCATGATTTGCTATAGCAAAAGTTATTAACAATAAAACAAAGCCATAAGGCAACCAACTACCAAAAGACATAGGAACTCTAATAATTCCCGCTGACCAACCCGCCTGTGCTACATATTGAATAGCAACGAAGAATACTGTAGTTACTGATATTCCAATAAAATACATATTATTTATCCACAAATTAGAAAATACACGATGATACCATTGAAAACTAGAATGAGATTCATTCGCTATAGAATGTAATTCTTCAGCATGACCATTACCACCATTAATAATAAAAAAAGCTCCAATCACACTTAGAAGTAATCCAACTATAAATAGATAAAATAGATTTTTTTTAATGTTTGAACTAAAAATAAAATTTTCTTTCATATCTATTGTTTCTGAAGTGTTTGAACATATTTAACAATCTTCCATCTATTCTCAATTGAAACCTGAGAACCATGTGCCCACATTCTTCCTTTACCATGAGTTATTGCATGAAATATTTCGCCTTCTGACCTACTCTTTACAGCTCTAGAATTATAAGCAGTAACACCTTTATATGCTATTCCTACCAAACCGTCTCCCATTCCTTTTTCACCATGACAATGAACACAGTAGCGAGTATATAAAACCTTTCCTTCTTTTAATACTTCTTCAGTAGTAGCTAAAGGATTTTTTATAAGAGCAGCAAGTTCCAAACTATCCTTTGGAATTCGATATGGTAAATATGAACTTCTTTTAACTGTATTTGGAACTGGATCTCTCATAGTCATACCGTAAGGATTATAAGGATTAGAATTATAAAATTCACCATGATTATCATCAGGATTAGAATCTAACCAACTCCCAATTTCTTTATCAGTTACTTGAGATAATGGTTCGTAAGGTGTAGAATGATACATATTAGGAGCATATTCAACTCCAGGATTATCTTTATCGGCAGAACATGATAATAACATCAATGATAATGTAAATACTAAAAATATATTAACTAATAAATTTTTCATTTATTTATATTTTTTTCATTTGTCTCCAAAGCCCCAGAAGATTTTAAAATTTCTAAAATTTTATCTTTTGATAAGCTGTTTTTATTTAATTCTATTGCCATTACATGCTTATCATCTGTAGATCTTAAATCAAATTGAACAGGATTTCCCCATGGTTTTAAGTTACTTACAACTAAAAATGTTCCAACCATTCCAAAAGCTGAAAGAAGTACTGTCATTTCAAAAACTACAGGAATAAAAGTAGGAAAAGGTAAAAAGTCTTTTCCTCCAATTATCATTGGCCAATCAATTGTCATCATGCCAATCATCATAGTCAAAGCAAGACAAGTACCTAAAAATCCAAAACAAAATGCTGCTATTGAAATTCTTGATCTTTTATAACCTAAAGCATTTTCAATTCCATGAACAGGAAATGGTGAATACACTTCATGAATTTTTATACCTTTCTCTCTTACAAATGATATTGCTTTTAGTAAAACTTCTTCGTCATCAAAAAAACCAATAAGAAATTTATTGTCTTTATTCATTTATTTAGTTTTAATTTTACCACCTGTTGGCTTTAAAATACTTTTCATCTCATGCATATTTATAACTGGAAAATACTTTGAAAACAATAGATATGCCGTAAAGAAAAATCCAAAAGAAAATAGGTACGTACCAACATCATAAAATGTTGGATAAAACATTGCCCAACTTGAAGGAAGATAATCTCTGTGCAAAGAAGTAACAATGATAACAAATCTTTCAAACCACATGCCAATATTTACAATTATAGAAATTATAAAAGTAGCCGCAATGTTTGTTCTTATTCTTTTGAACCAAAATAGTTGTGGTGAGATAACATTACAAGTCATCATAGAGGCATAAGCCCACCAATATGGACCAGTAACTCTATTATAAAATGCGTATTGTTCATATTCAACTCCAGAATACCATGCCATAAATAATTCAGTTATATAAGCAATACCTACAATTGAACCAGTAACAATAATAATAATGTTCATTAATTCAAGATGTCGAATGGTTATATAGTCTTCTAATTTATAAACTTTCCTAGTTATAATTAAAAGAGTTAAAACCATAGCAAAACCAGAAAATATAGCTCCAGCAACAAAATATGGTGGAAAAATTGTAGTATGCCACCCTGGAATAACTGAAGTAGCAAAATCCATGGATACTATAGAATGAACTGAAAGTACTAAAGGAGTAGCAAGAGCAGCTAGAACAAGAGCAACGGTTTCATACCTTGACCATGTCTTTGCAGCACCATCCCATCCTAAACTCAAAGCTCCATATATATATGCAGATACTTTTCTGCCAGCTAACTTAGCTCTATCTCTAATAGTTGCAAAATCAGGTATTAATCCTATATACCAAAAAACTAAAGAAACAGAAAAATATGTTGATATAGCAAAAACATCCCAAAGAAGTGGACTAGCAAAATTAACCCACAAAGAACCATATGTATTAGGAAGTGGAAGAGCCCAAAAAAACCCAACCCAAAGCCTTCCCATATGAAGCATAGGAAACATTGCCGCACATATAACAGCAAATATTGTCATAGCTTCTGCAGCACGATTAATTGACATCCTCCACCTCTGTCTAAACAAAAGAAGAATAGCGGAAATAAGAGTACCAGCATGACCTATACCAACCCACCATACAAAGTTTGTAATATCCCATGCCCAACCAATAGTCTTATTTAATCCCCACATTCCAATACCATCCCATAAAGTTCTATAAACCGCATATCCACCTAAGAAGAACATAAACAGAGAAACTGATAGCGCTGCAAACCAAAAAAGACTTGGTTTTTCTTCTACCCTTCTAGAGACATCTCTTGAAATATCATGAAGATTTTTTCCTCCTGTTATTAATGGTTCTCTTAATTTTGATTCAACATGCATATTATACTGCTTTTTTATTTCTTACTTTTCTTAAATACCATACATTAGGACTAACTCTAATTTCTTGAAGTACATTGTACGCTCTTTCCTCACCAACATTTAAAGTTGTTTTATCAGAACCTTCAATTTTTAATAATTTGTAAATTTTACTTTCTTTATCCTTAATATCACCAAAGACAAGAGCCTGAGAAGGACAAGCCGAAGCACATGCCACATTAATTTCACCATCAATTGGTCTTCTTTTTTCTTTTTTTGCTTGAAGTTTTCCAGCCTGAATTCTTTGAACACAAAACGTACATTTTTCCATTACTCCTCTTGATCTTACTGTTACATCTGGATTAAGTACCATTTTTCCGAGATCATTATTCATTGAAGAATTTTTATCAAATTGTTTATTATCATGATATTTGAACCAATTAAATCTTCTTACTTTATAAGGACAATTATTAGCACAATATCTAGTACCAATACACCTATTATATGCCATCTGATTTAAACCTTCAGTGCTGTGAGTAGTTGCAGCAACTGGACAAACTGTCTCACAAGGAGCATTATTACAATGCTGACACATCATTGGTTGAAATGTTATATCAGGATTTTCAGAAGCATTTTCTAACCCTTTAAAATCATGAACATCTACATCGCTAGAATAATACCTATCAATTCTAAGCCATGCCATTTCTCTTCTATTTAAAACTTCCTCTTTTCCAACAACTGGTACATTATTTTCAACTTGACAAGCTACTGTACAAGCACCACAACCAGTACATGAATTTAAGTCTATAGACATAACCCAATGATGATTAGGATATTCATGACCTTTCCAAAGTGTAATAGCTTCAGGCTTTTTTAAACCCTTACTAGTAGCAACTTTAAATTCATATTTTCCAGAATTTTCATCTTTGATATACTCACTTAACGAAGTTTCTTGAATAATACTTTCTCTACCCATAATAGTATGATGGGTTTGTGTCTGAGCAATTCTATATGATTCATTAGTATTAGTCAATTCAATACCATCAACTGTTAAATTTTGATATTTTGAATTACTATTGAGCATTGAATAAGCATTAATACCAACATCATCACCAACTGGTCCAGAAAGTTTTCTACCATATCCTAATGCTACACCAAAAGTCCCTTGTGCCTGACCAGGTTGAATTACTACTGGCAGTTTATAATTACTATCATTTAGATTAAAACTTAATACCTGAGTAGTCATATCGCCCGTTTCAACATTTAGCTTTTCAGCATCTTTAGGATTGACAGAGATATAATTATCCCAACACACTTTAGAAATTGGATCTGGCATTTCCTGAAGCCAAGGATTATTTGACTGAATTCCATCGGCTACAGATAAATTTTGATATGTACTTAATTCAAATTTAGAACTATTTTTTAAAGCATTAACCCAGCGATTTAATTCAGAAAATGAAGTAGAAGATTTATATTTTATTTCCTTACTTTCATTATTCAATTCAAAAACTCCATCATGGAGAAGTCCATCCCAAAAAGACTGAAAAGACTTATTCGTTTTTGTTTTTTCATAAACTTTTTTCCAAGCATCCTGTAAATAATCATAGTATGTATGCTTAGAACCTGACCACAATAAAAGTGTTTCCTGATATTGTCTTGTATTAAATAATTTACCTATGGTTGGTTGGCTAAAACTATAATAATTTTCAATAGGCTCAAAATCATTCCATGATTCAAGAAAATGAGAATTTGGAATTATTACATCACATAAAATTGAAGTCTCATCAAGTCTATCAGATGTAGATATTTTCATATCTACTGACTCAATTCCAATTTTAATTTTAGGAGCAAGATAATTATCATATAAAGGATTACAATTAAGAAATATTACAGAACCTACATTTTTATTAGAAAGATCAGATAGAAAAGAATTCATTTTAGAATCATTTCCTTTTCTAATATTATAAGCTTTATTAAAATCTATAGTAATACCAAAATTATCTAATAGATTATTTATCATATTAATAACTATCTGAACGTATTTATCATTTGAACCTGAAATAACAATTGATTTTCCAGCATTTTTTAATAAATCTGATGCAACATTATTTATTATATCATTATCAACAACATCAGAAAATTTATCTATATTAATTTTTGTTTTTCCAGTTTTATCAGCTAATGCATTGTATAGTTTAGTTATGTATATAGGACTTTCTAACGATTTAATAGGGATTCGATGATCAGCATTTGCACCAGTTATTGTCAAATTAGATTCAAAGCTATAGAGCCTTGACATTTTTTTCTGATTTCTATTAACTCTCCTTGACTTAGCAAATTGTTTATTAAATAAATTATTATTAAATGAACTTCCAAGAAAATCATAACCAAATGATACTATAATTTTGGCTTTAGAAAAATCATAAAATGGTAATTTTCTAATACCAAAAGAATTATTATTTGCTTCAAGCATTCCATGATATGAAAGTTGATCATACTCTACATGAGTCCCATTGTAATTGTAAATAAAATCATCAATGATATTTTGAGAGCTAGGACTTGAAATAGAATTACTTAATATATAAACCTTCTTTCCAAAAGACTTAATTTTTTCCAATTTCCCTAAAACATAATCATCTATATTTTTCCAATCAGTTTCTTTGCCATCTAACAAAGGTCCCTTTAATCTTTCTTTATCATATAATGTAAGAATAGAAGACTCAACTTGCGCAGTAGTTCCACCACCACTCACAGTTGATAAAGTATTTCCTTCAATTTTAATTGGTCTACCCTCTCTAGTTTTAACAACAACACTACAATAGTCACTACCCATGGAGTATGAAGAAGCATAATAATTTGGAATAGAAGGATCTATTTCAACTGGTTTATTTACATAAGGGATAGCCTTTCTAACTGGAGCTTCACAAGCAGCAACAGATGCAGCAGCAATACCAAAACCCATCATCTTCAAAAAATCTCTTCTTGAATTTTCCATACTTCCTTTTATAGGTAAATACTCAGGAAATTCATTTTGAGACTTTTTAATAAAGTCAGTATCGTTTTTCAATTCTTCAATTCCCTTCCAATACGTTTTCTTTTTTAAACTCATAATTTTAATAATGACATTTTGAACATTCTAAACCACCAACATCTTCTACCTTCAAAGGACTTTTTGAGTTTTTTTTATGCAAAGCAACTAACTTATCATAATAATCATTTCCTTTAGTATTTACCTGTGCATCTCTATGACAATTTATACACCATCCCATTGTTAAATTTGCATATTGATAAACCACATCCATCTCTTTTATTGGTCCATGACATGTTTCACAATCTAAACCACCAACAGCGACATGCTGAGAATGATTAAAGTAAGCAAGATCAGGTAAATTATGTACTCTAATCCATTCTATTGGTTTATTTTCTTCATAAGCTGTAAGTATTTTTTTAATTTCTGGTTGATCAGTTTTAATCGCATTATGACAATTCATACAAATATTAACAGAAGGAATATTAGCAGACTTTGAAATATTTACACCAGTATGACAATAGTTACAATCAATCTCAAATTGACCAGCATGAATTTGATGAGAAAATGCAATTGGTTGTGTAGGCTCATAATTTTGTTGAATTCCAACAGTGTAAAGACCATCTATACATGATTTTACAAATACTATAATAAAAGTAAAGGAAGCAAATCCTAGTACCATATTACTTTTAACAAATTTCTTTAAATCAAATTTATTCTCTACAATCTCTTTATCATCTATGTTTAAAAGTTTTCCTCCACTTTGAGTATCTTGAAGAGTAACATATTTTCTAGATAGGTCTGTAAAACGAAATAAAACAAAAATTATAATAATTAATAATAGAATATTAAGGGCTAGAGAAATATAAAAATTATCAGATTCAACAGGAGAAGATTCACTAGTTTGTGATACTTCTGAAACAACAGAAACTTCAACAGGTTTAAATGATTCACTTTTAATATAAGTAAGAATAGAATTTAATTCTTCATTAGAAAAATCAAAAGACGTCATCAATGTCTTATTATATTCATTATATAAATTAATTGCATACTCATCACCACTTCTTATAACTTTTTGTGAATTTTTTACAAAAGAATATATCCATTCTTCAGATTTTCTCTCATGAACATCTCTTAACGCTGGACCTATTATAACATCATTGATTCCGTGACAAACTGTACAATTTCCTTTGAATAATGACTCGCCATTTTTTACAATAGATTGATCAAATTCAGACTCAGGTTCTTGAGCATATAACAAAGATGATACCGTGAAAAAATATGATAGGAATAGTACACCAAAAAATGGAAAATATGATAGCTTTTTAAAGTTGAAGCGTTTAGCTCGTTCAGTGAACATTTCAGCTATTAAATTATAAACTCCGACAAAAGTAATATCCGATTTACTAACATCAAAAGATAATTGTAATATGTGTTTTATTTAGAATAATTCCAAATAAAATTTAGTATGAATTTTCTTCTAAATCCTTCTCCTTTATAATTCTTCTAAGGATTTTACCAACATTTGATTTTGGTAATTCATCAGTAAATGAAATATGCTTTGGACATTTATAATTAGTTAATTGCTCTTTGCAATGCAATTTAATTTCCTCTGGTGTTAATGAATCATCTTTTTTTACAATTACTGCTTTAACTGCTTCAGTAGTCTTTTTATCTGGAACACCAATAACACCTACCTCTAAAACTTTAGGATGTGATGATATAACATGCTCAACTTCATTAGGAAAAACATTGAAGCCTGAAACCAAAACCATTTCCTTTTTTCTATCAACAATTTGAATAAATCCATCCTCGTCAATAACTGCTATATCTCCAGTTTTTAACCAATCTCCATCCATCACTTCATTAGTCTCGTCAGGTCTCTTCCAATAACCCTTCATTACTTGAGGACCTTTAACACATATTTCACCTCGTTCGCCTATTCCTACTTCATTATTTTCATCATCAATAAATTTAACATCTGTATTTGGAAGCGGCATACCAATAGTACCTATCCTATCAGAACCATCTAATGGATTCATTGTAACTACTGGAGAAGTTTCAGTTAATCCATAACCCTCTGCGAGAGGAGAACCTGTAATTTCTTTCCATTTATTAGCAACTACTTTTTGGACTGCCATACCTCCACCAAGTGCTACTTTTAATTTTGAAAAATCTAAATCTTTAAACCCATCCGCATGAAGTAATCCATTAAATAAAGTATTAACTCCTGTAATTACAGAAAATTTATGTTTAGATAATTCCTTTATAAAACCCTTCATATCTCGAGGGTTAGTAATCAATACATTTTTTGTGCCATACTTAAACATGACTAATGCATTACAAACCAAAGCAAAAATATGATATAAAGGCAGTGCCGTAATGCATACTTCTTTTCCTTCTTCAAGTAGAATTTCTATTCCCTCTGACATCTGAGTTACATTTGATATAACGTTATAATGAGTTAACATTGCTCCTTTTGATACTCCAGTTGTTCCCCCAGTATACTGAAGAAATGCTATGTCTTCAGGTGATATATCACATCTTTTAAATTCATATTTTCCTCCTATAGATAACGCTTTTTTAAATGATACAGCTGACGGTAAAGAAAATTTTGGTACCATTTTTTTTACATATTTAACAACAAAATTTACTACACCTCCCTTAAATGTTCCTAACACATCTCCCATGTCAGATACAATAACATGTTCAATTTTTGTTTCAGAAATTACCTTTTCAAGGTTATAAGCAAAATTTGATAAAATCAATATCGTCTTACAACCAGAATCATTAAATTGATGCTTCATTTCACTTGGAGTATAGCGAGAGTTAGTATTTACTACTACGATACCTGATCTTAGAGCACCAAATAATGCTATAGGATATTGCAAAACATTAGGAGACTGAATTGCTAACCTATCCCCTTTTTTCATATGCAATTCTTCAGTTAAATACAACGAAAACTTTTGTGATAAAATATCCAGTTCTTTATAAGTTATACTTTTCCCCATATTCTCAAAAGCAACAGAATTTGAAAATTTAAGGAAACCTTTGTCTAAAAAATCAGCAAAAGATTTAAATTCATTCAAATTTACTGACTTGTTAACTCCTTCAGGATAATTTTTGAGCCATATCTTTTCCATGAAAATTAAATTATTAGTTCCTTTAAAAGTAGAAGAATTTTAATGAAAAAGAAAGGGGACACTAATATTCATTAGTATCCCCAGTAAACAACATTAACCCAAAAATGATAAACAAATTTAAAATTATTTTAAAAAAAATATAAAAAAATAGATCTGTTTTCTAAAAATTGAATCATAATTTTAAATAATTATAAAATATTTTAATATAATTGTAAATATCAAAATTTAATCCACAAAAAATGAAAACTAATTATCATATTGATAATATCGATTTAAAAATATTAAGTATTCTATCTAAAAATGCTAAAATGCCATATACTGAAGTAGCCAAAAAAGTATTTGTATCAGGTGGAACTGTTCATGTAAGAATGAAGAAATTAGAGAACATGGGTGTTGTAAAAGGAACGAAATTACAAATTGATTATAATAAATTAGGTTATAAAATGAAGCTATTTATGGGTATTTATTTAGAAAAAAGTTATCTCTACAAAGAGGCTGTTAGAGCTTTAAAACGAATTCCAGAAGTAATAGAACTACATGCAATAACAGGTCAGTATACAATTTTTGCTAAAATACTATGTAAAGATACTATACACCTAAGAAATGTTTTAGATACTAAAATCCATAAAGTAAAAGGCATAACAAGAACAGAATCTTTCTTGTCAATAGAAGAAACATTCAAAGAAGTTTTAGACCTCAACAACTAATAGAAATAGCCCTTTATTATTACTTAATTATAATTTCTTAGTTAACTTTGCACTTCAATTTTTTAGATGAACAAAGACGAAAAAATACTTAAAAATTTTACATCAAAAGAATACGAACATGGATGGTCAGTAGACTTAGATGTAGACCAAGCTCCTAATGGACTTAATGAGGATATTATAAAGCTTATATCAAAAAAGAAAAATGAACCAAGTTGGTTACTTAAATGGAGATTAAATGCTTTTTCAACATTTAAAAAAATGAAAAGTCCTAATTGGGCTAATTTAAAAATTCCGAAAATTGATTTTCAAGAAATTTCATACTATTCAGCGCCAAAACAAAAATCAAAATTAAAATCTCTTAAAGATGTTGATCCAGAACTATTAAAAACATTTGAAAAATTAGGAATTTCACTCAAAGAACAAGAAAGACTAAGTGGTGTAGCAGTAGATGCAGTAATTGATTCAATTTCAATTGGTACTACATTTAAAGAAAAATTAGGTGAATTAGGTATTATATTTTGTTCTTTCTCTGAGGCAGTTGAAGAGCACCCAGAACTAATAAAAAAATATCTAGGAATGGTAGTGCCTAAAAATGACAATTATTTTGCCGCTTTAAATTCTGCCGTATTTTCTGATGGATCATTCTGTTATATTCCAAAAGGTGTAAGGTGCCCAATGGAGCTTTCAACTTATTTCAGAATCAATGCATCTAATACTGGTCAATTCGAAAGAACTTTAATTGTTGCAGATGATAACTCATATGTTAGTTATTTAGAAGGTTGCACTGCACCTATGAGAGATGAAAACCAACTTCATGCTGCAGTTGTAGAAATATTTGCTGGAGAAAATGCTGAAGTAAAATATTCAACTGTACAAAATTGGTACCCTGGAGATAAAAATGGAAAAGGAGGAATTTTCAATTTTGTTACTAAAAGAGGTATTTGTTATGGTGATTATTCAAAAATTAGTTGGACTCAAGTAGAAACGGGTTCAGCAATTACATGGAAATATCCTTCATGTATCCTAAAAGGTCATCATTCTAAGGGTGAATTTTATTCAGTAGCAGTCACAAACAATTATCAACAAGCTGATACAGGAACAAAAATGATTCATATTGGAAAAAATACGAAATCAAAAATTATATCAAAAGGAATTTCAGCTGGATTCTCTCAAAATAGCTACAGAGGTCAAGTTCGAGTTATGAAAAGAGCTACTGAATCTAGAAATTTTTCTCAATGTGATTCTTTACTACTAGGAAATAATTGTGGCGCACATACATTCCCATACATTGATATTGAAAATAAATCTTCCATGGTCGAACATGAAGCAACTACATCTAAAATTGGTGAAGACCAAATTTTCTATTGTCTGCAAAGAGGAATTGATGAAGAAAATGCGGTTGCTCTAATAGTAAATGGTTATGCAAAAGAAGTGCTCAATCAATTGCCCATGGAATTTTCAGTTGAAGCTCAAAAATTATTATCACTAACCCTAGAAGGAAGTGTTGGTTAAACTTAATAAAAAAAAATGTTAGAAATAAAAAATCTTCATGTATCAGTTAACAATAATAAAATCCTTAAAGGTTTAAACCTTAGTATTAATAAGGGCGAAGTTCATGCCATTATGGGTCCTAATGGATCAGGGAAAAGTACCTTAGCATCAGTAATTGCAGGAAGAGAAGAATATGAAGTTAATAAAGGAAGTATTATATATTCCAAGAAAAAATTATTAAAGTTAAGTGCAGATGAAAGAGCTATACAAGGGATTTTTCTTGCTTTTCAATACCCAGTAGAAATACCAGGAGTATCCACAACAAATTTCATTAAAACTGCAGTCAATCAAATAAGAAAATCAAAAGGAAAAAAACCACTTGATGCCGTTTCATTTTTAAAAGTTATGAAAGAAAAAATGAAAATTGTTAAAATAAATCAAACACTATTAAGTAGATCTATAAACGAAGGATTTTCAGGAGGTGAAAAGAAAAGAAATGAGATATTTCAAATGGCAATGCTTGATCCAAAACTTGCTATTTTAGATGAAACAGATTCAGGTCTTGATATTGATGCTCTAAAAATTGTAGCAAAGGGAGTAAATAAACTAAAATCAAAAGATAATGCAATAATTATTGTAACCCATTATCAAAGATTACTCGATTATATAATTCCAGATTATGTTCATGTTTTAATTGACGGAAAAATTGTAAAATCTGGTGATAAAAATTTGGCTCAAGAACTTGAAAAAAAAGGATATGATTGGATTAAAGTTTAATAATTGAAAAATGATAAAAGATTTTACTTCTATAAAAAAAAATATTTCAAAAGAAACCAATAACACATTAAAAATTAAAAAAACTAAAGTTTTTAATTCGTTGGATAATGTTTTGAAAACATACAAAGAAGAATACAAATATTCTCCCTTATTAAGAAAAGTTTCAAAAAAATTTGATATCCTCAAAGTTGATTCTTATAAAGAAAAAAAAAAGAATATTGATAAAAAAATACTTAATCAATATAAAAATCAGTACTCAATTATTACAATAAATGGATTATTTCAAAAAAATGAATCAAAGATTCCTAGTGGCATAAGTGTTAATACTTTTAATAAGCTAAATAATACTGACAAAAAATTCTTTCATAAATTCTTCAACAATCAAGATGATTCTAAAAGTGACATCTTCACGTCTATTAATACAATAAACTATAAAGAATCATTACTTATAAAAATTGATAAGAATTATTCTAAAAAAGATCATATAAACATTTTGAATTTTATAATATCTAATTCAGGTGAATCTATAAATCATATTAGAAAACTAATAGTTTCTAATCAAAATTCTAAATCAGTATTTATAGAAGAATTTATCAGTCTGGATTCTATAGAAAATTTTTCTACCTCTGTAACAGAAATTTTTCAAGAAGAAAATTCTGAAATTGAATATTTAAATGTTCAAAATGATAAAAATAATTTTCATTTTAATAGTATAAATATCTCTCAAAAACAAAATAGTATATCCAACTGTTTTACTTTCAGTTATTCAGGTGCATTAGTTAGAAACAACTTAAACATCAAACTTAAAGAAAAAAACTGTTACTCAAATATGTATGGATTTTACGCTCTTAAAGAAAAATCTCATGTTGATAATCACACTACCGTTGATCATATAGATGAAAATTCTATTAGCAACGAACACTATAAAGGTATTATGGATAATAATTCTAATGGAGTATTTAATGGAAAAATATTTGTTAGAAAAAAAGCACAAAAAACAAATGCATTTCAATCAAACAATAATATTCTCTTGTCAGATGAGGCAAAAATAAATACAAAACCTCAATTAGAAATTTGGGCTGATGATGTAAAATGTTCTCATGGTTGCACTGTTGGACAACTTGATAAAGAAGCTATATTTTATCTCCAGTCAAGAGGAATCTCAAGAGAGAAAGCTATTTCAATGCTTCTTGGAGCATTTAGTGAAGAAATTATAGAAAAAATTGAAAATCAATTCGTTAAACAAAAAATTAAAAAATTAACCTATAAAAAATTAGAATACTTCACATCATGAGCAATCCTCTTAATATTGATAGGTTAAGAAAAGAATTTCCTATACTTAAAATAAAAATAAATAATAATAATTTAGTTTATTTTGATAATGCAGCTACAACACAAAAGCCTATCAAGGTTATAAATGCGTTAGATTATTATTATAAAAATATTAATTCAAATATTCATAGAGGCATACATTCTCTAGCTGAAATAGCAACTAAAGAATTTGAAAAAACCAGATCAATTGTTAAAAAGTTTATAAATGCAAAAAATGAAGAAGAAATAATCTTCACCAGAGGAACAACTGAAGGTATTAATTTAGTTGCCAATTGCTACCCTAAAAAATATTTAAAAGAAAATGATGAAATAATTATTAGTGAAATGGAACATCATTCAAACATTGTGCCATGGCAAATGATCTGTGAAGAAAAAAAACTCAAACTAAAAATAATTGAAATAAATAAAAAGGGAGAATTAGATTTAAACAGCTTTAAAAGTTTGATTACTGATAAAACAAAATTTGTCTCATTAGTTCATATTTCAAACTCACTTGGAACAATTAATCCAATCAAGAAAATAATTAGCATTTGTAAAAATAACGATATTAAAATTTTAATAGATGGAGCACAAGCATCTCCTCATATTAATATCAACGTTCAAGAGCTTGATTGTGATTTTTATGTATTATCTGCTCATAAAATGTATGGACCTACTGGTATCGGAGTAGTGTACGGAAAAAGTGAATTATTAAATGAAATGCCTCCTTACATGGGTGGTGGAGAAATGATTAAAAATGTTACATTTGATAAAACCACATATAATGATATTCCTTATAAATTCGAAGCTGGAACTCCAAATATTGGAGATGTAATAGCGTTTAAAGAAGCTATAAACTTTATTAATGAAATAGGAAAAGAAAATATTCAAAATTACGAAAAAGTTCTAAAAAATTACACATTAGAAAAACTTCAAAATATTGATGGATTAAAATTAGTGGGTGATGCAAGAAATCGTATAGGTGTATTTTCTTTTACAATTAAAAATACACATTATTATGATCTTGGACTATTATTAGATGCGAAAGGAATCGCAGTTAGAACAGGCCATCACTGTACACAACCAATTATGGATAAATTTAATATTGAAGGCACCACTAGAATGTCACTTGCTATATATAATTCAATAGAAGAAATAGATTATTTTATAGAGTCATTAAAAAAAATAATTAATAAATAAATTGGAAAAAATAAATACTATTCAAAAAGAAATAATAGAAGAATTTAAAATTTTAGATCAAGATTTTGAAATGACATTAAATTATCTTATGGAGTTAGGAGACAAAGTTCCCCCAATTAAAAAAAAATATAAAATAGAAGAAAATATAATTAAAGGTTGTCAATCTAAAGTTTGGCTTACCTACAAACTAAATAATGATGAATTTACATTTTCAGGAGATAGCAATACAGAGATAACAAAAGGACTATTAAGTTTATTAATAAAAATTTATTCAAATTGTTCTCCAAAAGAAATAATTGATTCAAATTTGTTTTTTATTGAAGAAATAGGTCTTAATAGATTTATTGGAACTCAACGATCTAATGGTTTAAAATCAATGGAAAATAAATTTAAAATTTTTGCCTTATCTAATATTTGAAAATGAAAAGTAAAAACGAAGAACTACAACTCAAAGAAGAAATTATCAGAGCTATAAAAACAGTTCATGATCCAGAAATACCTGTAGATGTATACGAATTAGGTCTAATTTATGATATTCAAATTCTACCAATTAACAATGTTCATATTCTAATTACACTTACATCTCCATCATGTCCTGCTGCGGAGTCTATTCCAAAAGATATAAAAGATAGAGTTGAGATGATAAAAGAAATTAATGACGTGGAAGTAGAGATAACTTTTGATCCTCCTTACACCACCGATTTAATGTCTGAAGAAGCAAAATTGGAACTTGGCTTTATGTAAAAAATTAATAACTTAAATATATATGATATGTACCCTCAAGAATTAACAAAACCAATGATTGAAGAGCTTACAAACAATGGCTTTTCAGAATTAAAAACAACTGAAAGTGTTACCAATAATTTAGGTGATAACTCTGGAAAATGTTTAGTGTTAATAAATTCAGTTTGTGGTTGTGCTGCTGGAGCAGCTAGACCAGGTGTTAGACAAGCATTAGAAAATACTACAAAAAAACCTGATAAATTATATACTGTTTTTGCTGGTGTAGATTTTGAAGCTGTAGAAAAAGTTAGAAAAATGTGTCTACCCTATCCTCCAAGTTCTCCTGCGATTGCATTATTTGATAATGGTGAATTAATACACTTTGTTGAAAGACATCATATCGAAGGAAGAAATGCTAACATGATTTCTGATCATCTTATTGATGTTTTCGATGAATATTGTAATTAATAAAAAAAAAAGAATCTAATTTTATATTAGATACTATATTTGCGCAAAACTTAAAAAAATAACTATGGATAACATATTATACTTATTACCATCAACTGGTTTAGTTGCCCTTTTATTTGTTTATATAAAAAGCAAATGGGTAGAATCAAAAGAAATTGGTACAGATAAAATGAAAAGAATTGCTACAAATATTTCTGATGGAGCAATGGCATTTTTAAAAGCTGAATATAAAATATTATCGATTTTTGTAATCTTAACATCAGTATTATTAGCTTATAAAGGACATAGTGAGGGTACAAGTTGGCTTGTAGCAGTATCATTTATAGTTGGAGCTATTTGTTCTGGTCTCGCTGGATACATCGGAATGAAGGTTGCTACAAAAGCAAATGTTAGAACTACAAATGCAGCACAGCATTCACTTGGAAAAGCATTAGAAATTGCATTTTCTGGTGGATCTGTTATGGGAATGGGAGTTGTAGGTCTTGGTGTATTAGGTCTAAGTTCATTATTTATTATATACAATTCAATGTTTGATAGTACTGACACTGTAATAAAAGTAATTTCAGGGTTTTCTCTCGGTGCCTCTTCAATTGCACTTTTTGCAAGAGTTGGAGGTGGAATTTACACTAAAGCTGCTGATGTTGGTGCTGACCTCGTAGGTAAAGTAGAAGCAGGAATTCCAGAAGATCATCCATTAAATCCAGCTACAATAGCTGACAATGTTGGAGATAACGTTGGAGATGTTGCTGGTATGGGTGCTGATTTATTCGAATCATTTGTAGGCTCAATTGTTGCAACAATGGTTTTAGGAGCAGCTTTTATTAGTGTCCAAGAATTTCAAGGAAATGAAATTAATGCAGTAATTCTCCCATTATTTATAGCTTCAACAGGAATAATTATGTCAATAATAGGTACATTTTTTGTCAAAGTTAAAGAAGGGGGAAGTCCTCATAAAGCACTTAATATGGGTGAATTTATTTCTGCAGGATTAATGATTGTTGCTACTTATTTTTTAATTCAATATTTTCTTCCTGAAGTATGGACTTCACAATTATTTGGAAAAGATTTTATATATACATCTAATGGCGTTTTTGCAGCAACTATTGCCGGATTAATAGCTGGACTTGGTGTAGGAAAAATTACTGAATATTATACTGCAACAGGTAAAAGTCCTGTATTATCTATTGTTAAACAATCAGAAACTGGACCTGCAACAACTATTATTGCTGGACTAGGAGTTGGAATGATGTCTACCGCTATTCCTATCATTTTAATTTGCATTGCTATTTTAACTTCATTTCATTTTGCTGGATTGTACGGCATAGCTATAGCTGCAGTTGGAATGCTTGCTAATACTGGAATTCAACTTGCAGTTGATGCTTATGGACCTATTTCTGATAATGCAGGAGGTATTGCAGAAATGGCTGAACTTCCTCCAAAAGTGAGGGAAAGAACAGATAAATTAGATGCTGTTGGTAATACAACTGCCGCTATTGGAAAAGGATTTGCAATTGCATCTGCTGCATTAACAGCTCTTGCTTTATTCGCTGCTTTTATGCAAACTGCAGGAATAAATTCAATAGATATATCTAACCCTGTAGTTATGTCAGGTTTACTAATTGGAGCTATGCTTCCTTTTGTTTTTTCAGCTCTTTCTATGAATGCCGTTGGAAAAGCAGCAATGAGTATGATTGAAGAAGTTAGAAGACAATTTAAAGAGCTTCCAAAACTTAAAAATGCTCTTGCAATAATGAAAAAATATGATTCTGATCTATCAAGAGCAACAAAGGCAGAGATGAAAATATTTAATGAAGCTGATGGGGTTGCAGAATATAGTAAATGTGTTGAAATTTCTACACAAGCAGCATTAAGAGAAATGATATTACCTGGTCTTTTAGCAATATCCGTTCCTGTTCTAGTTGGGTTTATTGGTGGAGCAGAAATGTTGGGTGGTTTATTAGCTGGTGTAACTTCATCTGGAGTTTTAATGGCAATTTTTCAATCTAATGCTGGAGGAGCATGGGATAATGCTAAAAAGATGATTGAAGAAGCTGGTAATAAGGGAACTGAAGCACATAAAGCTGCAGTAGTTGGAGATACTGTTGGTGATCCATTTAAAGACACTTCAGGACCATCATTAAATATTTTATTAAAATTAATATCAGTAGTTGCGCTAGTTATAGCTCCTCTACTATAAAAATATGTACAAAGAGAGAAAGAAAAAACCAAAAAAAAAATTTGGAAATTTTCCTTATATAAGTGTAATTTTTAGTGTTTCTCTTTCTCTACTTCTTTTAGGAATATTTAGTTTTTTTCTACTTTCATCCTTACAGGTCAAAACCCTTATAGAAAAAAATACTGAAATTAATATTTATTTAAACAAGAATCTTTCAATTAATACTATTGATCAAATAAAAAGAACACTTTACATAAAAGATTATGTTCTTGTTAATGATGAAAGTACTCTTGAACATATTTCTAGTGAAATTGCCGCACAAGAATTCTCGAAAGAATTAGGAGAAGATTTTACAAAATTTTTAGGTAATAACCCATTAAGAGATTTGATAATCCTAAAAATTAATCCTAAGTATTTCTCTTCTTCACAATTAACATTTGTTGAAGAAGATATATTAAAGATTTCAGGTGTTTACGAAGTAGATTATTCAAAAGATTTAATAAGTAATATCAATAAAAACATAACAAGTATAAGCCTAGTATTTATTGGAATTTTTATAGTCCTTTTTTTAATATCAATTATTCTTATAAACAATACTCTAAGAATAGCCCTTTTTTCTCAAAGATTTTTAATAAGAAGTATGCAATTAGTAGGTGCAACTTCTAATTACATTTTAAAACCTTTTTTACTTAGAGGTATGTTTTATGGTGTTATTTCTGGATTAATTGCATCAGTTTTATTGTTTGTAATTATCACACTTGCAAATGATAAATTGAATGGTTTAAACTCTATAGCAACAACCGAACAATTAAGTATTATATTTATTAGTCTAATGTTAACTGGAATTGTTATAGTTGTAATAAGCACTTACACTTCTGTAAATAAATATTTAAATTCATCCCTTGACGAACTATACAATTAATTATGAAAAATAAATCAAACCTTCCATTCGAAAGACACAATTACATTTTAATGATTGCCGGAATATTTACTATAGCTATTGGGTTTATAATAATGACTATTGACCAACAAGATTATGGATTTGGATTTTTAGGTTTAACTCTAGGGCCCATTATTGTATTAATAGGATTTATTATTGAGTTTTTCGCTATATTTTCAAAAAGTAAGCAATAAAAATGAATTGGTTTGAAGCCTTACTTCTAGGTATACTTCAAGGACTTACAGAATTTCTACCCATAAGTAGTAGTGGTCATCTAGAATTAGGATCATATTTCCTTAAAACAGATAATACAGATAACTTATTATTTACAATAATTGTTCACTTTGCTACTGCCATTAGTATTTTATATGTCTTTAGAAATGATATTAAAAAACTAATTCATAGTATATTAAAATTTGAGAAGAATTCAGAAACAATTTTTATTTCTAAAATATTAATATCGGCTATTCCAGTTGGTATAGTTGGAATATTTTTTGAAGAAAAAGTTGAGAGTTTATTCAATGGTGATATAATTCTAGTAGGTTCAATGCTTTTAATTACAGCACTTCTTCTAACATTCACTTACTTCCAAAAGGATAACACTAAAAATGAAATATCATATTATGATGCCTTGATTATAGGAATAGCTCAAGCATTTGCAATAATACCAGGTATTTCAAGATCAGGAGCAACTATATCCACTGCATTATTTTTAAAAATTAATAAGAAAGAAGCTACTAGATTTTCTTTTTTGATGGTTCTTATTCCAATTTTTGGTATTGTATTTTTAAAAATCTATAAAGGAGCAATGAACTTACAGTTTGTAGAAACTGAAATTGGAATTCAACCTCTAATAATAGGCTTCATTTCAGCTCTTTTTAGTGGAATTATAGCTTGCAAATGGATGATAAAAATTGTTAGAGAAAGTAACCTTTTTTATTTTGCATGTTATTGTATAGTTATCGGTCTATTTTCAATTATAAGTGGTTGTAAAGATCAAAATAATGAAAAAATATTTACAATCGAACCACAATATCCTGTTAAAAAACTTAGAGAAATAGCATTAAATTCTTACCCGCCAATTGAAGAAAATAAATTGGATAAATCAAGTGAATTATATGAAATCATTAAACTAGACCCCTCCGTAAAACTTGATATCAGATATGCATCAACAAGAAATTTTATGAAAACTCCATTTTATAAAGACCCAAAAGCTTTTTTATTGAAAGAGGCAAGTCAGATGTTAATAAAAGCCCATAATGAATTAGAGAAATACGGTTACGGGATAGTAGTTTATGATGCCTATAGGCCATGGTATGTAACTAAAATGTTTTGGGACGCAACACCAGATTCTTTAAAAGATTTTGTAGCAGATCCAAAAGAGGGGTCTGTACATAATAGAGGATGTGCTGTAGATATTGGATTGTTTCATTTAAAAAATGGAAAAATAGTTAAAATGATATCCGGTTATGATGAATTTACCGAAAAAGCTTACCCTTTCTATGAAGGTGGAACAAAAAAAGAAAGAGAGATTAGAGATCTTTTAATTAATACAATGAAAAAATACAATTTTGAAGTTTATCAGTATGAATGGTGGCATTTTAATTATAATGATTGTAATTCCAAAATATTAAATTACTCTTTTGAAGAATTAGATTCATTACTTTTCTAAACTCTTCTCTGCATTAAAGATGCTCTCCTCAAAACTTTTACTAATATTTAAAATTATTTCTTTTTGAATTTTTAACCTTTGATTAACATCTTTTAATAATTCATCATCGCCTTTATTATCTTTTGAATTCATAGGATATTTGTCATATGGAAATTCGTCACTAAAATCTTGCATAAATTTCATCATCATTTTATTTGAACTTTTAAGAGAACTCACTAATTTTTCTGACAATGAATCCTCAGATAAAGTAGATTTAATATCATTTTCAAGTTTTTTTATTTCTCCCATTTTCTTCATAAGTACATCATGTTCCTTTATTATTTCACTTAAAATTTTTTGATTAGAATCATCCAATTTATTTGATGGTAAACAAGAAATCGTAAATAAAAAGGTGGTTAGAATATATAAATATTTCATATTAATGATGTTTATGTCCTCCAGGAGAAAATTGAATGCCAGCAATAAATTTTCCATCTAAACCCATCTGAATTCCATCATAATTCTGATACAATGGGACAGCATATTCGACAGAAAATCTAAAATTTTTAAATACCCCTTTTAAAATAGAGGTGTTTAACCCAAAAAATGACTGAATTATTTCATAAGATGAATTGTTAGTGTTGTTAAGACTAATATCCCAAAGATCTAGATCCTCATCCATTCCATTGATTTTTGAATTAATAATGTTTTGTTGTCTATAACTTAGGCTTATAATCTTTGAAAGTTTATATGATAACCAATAATTAATATTAAATAAATTACCATAAGAATAACCTCTAGAATTCGTATTTGTAGAAACACTAAGCAGAGGTTGAAATCCTCCAGATATTTTTTTAGACTGAAAAAGACCAGTAAAACCTAATAAAATACTTAATGAACCACTCCCTAATTGCATTGAGTAGGGTAACAATTTTTCATTAAATTTCTTATTTATACTTCCAAAAGGTAATTTAAATCCAACGTTTGAATGTACTTTAAAAAATCTTTTTTTAAAAAAATTCATTAGGAATTGAAATTCGATATCTCCCATTCCACTTGAATTATATTCTATCGGATTTTTTTTTATTACCTTCATCGTATTACTATGATAATTAAATAAACTCATCAAAGTGACATCATCAGTTATTCCATACATAAACTCTATAGAGTGTGTATTAAAAATTGATGAAGAAACATATTTATCATAGCCTAAAGTTTCTATAACATATTCTTGTGACATTAAAGTATTCCCATTTAAATTATTTGATTTAATCTCTGAATTAAACCTATAACTTAACATTACATCCTTTTTAAAATGTGTATGGTCACCCAAAATACCAATGGGAGCATGCGAATCAGGCCTAGCAGAGTCCCATGAAAACGCTTGAATATTTTTAAAATGACTAGTTACATCAATAAATTTCTTATTTTCTGAAGGGGATATTTTATTATTTTCAACTAACAAAAAACTTATTAAAGCTTCCAGCGATTCTTTTAAGTTTTTGGCTTTAGAAGATTCAAATAAAGCTATGACATTATCATCATTATAGCTATCAATAATAACTCCTTTATAATTATCTATTATCAATTCTACGTCTCTTTTATAGGTCCAACCATGAGAAAGAGATATTACGTATCTGCTATTATTTTCTATTTTTATTTTTTTATTTCTTAAAACACCTTCTAATTCATCTGAAACCTTATCCTTTCCTAAAGAAAATGACTCAGAAAAATCTATATAACTTACTAATTCTAAAGATATTTTATTTTTTTTAAGCAATGATGAAAGCATTTTATTTTGAGCTAATAAATTACTTTGACTTAAAAGAAAAATTATTATAAATAATCTTATCATTCTATAATTTTAATGCAAAAATAAATCTTTTAATTTGCTGAATGAAAAACTACAATTAAAAATTTAATGAATTTGTTCATAGATAAATATAACCTAGGTAAAACTATTTTAGTAGATAAAAGTATGGATTGGACTTCATTTGATGTAGTAAAAAAAATTAGAAATACTATTAAATGTAAAAAAATTGGACATGCTGGAACATTAGACCCATTAGCAACTGGATTATTAATTCTTTGCACTGGAAAAAACACAAAAAAAATTAATGAATATCAAAATTATCCAAAAGAGTACACTGGAACTTTTATTCTAGGAAAAACTACTCCTTCTCATGATTTAGAAACTGAAATTAATTCTCAAAAAACAACCAAGAATATCACAGAAAAAAAAATCATAGAATCTTCAAAATCTTTTCTTGGAATACAAAACCAAGTACCTCCTAAATTCTCAGCAGTAAAAATTAATGGAAAAAGAGCATATTCTTTTGCTAGAAATAATGAAAAAGTAAAACTCAAAGAAAAAAAAATTGAAATATTTAAATTTGAAATTATATCAATAAAAATTCCTGAAGTAGATTTTAAGATAAATTGTTCAAAAGGTACTTATATTAGATCTATAGCAAGAGATTTTGGAAAAAAAATTAAATGTGGTGCTTATTTATCAAAACTTAGAAGAACAAAAATTGGAATGTTTAGTGTTGATAAAGCAAAAGATATAAATAATATTATAAAAACAATAAACAAAGAAAAAATTGAAAATAATTAATGATAATAAACCTATAAACAAGAAAAATTATCTTGTTGCTACAATTGGATACTTTGATGGTATTCATTATGGTCACAAAAAAATATTAAATACAATTGTTAAGGATGCAAAAAAAAATAATGGCCAAAGTATGGTTATAACTTTCTGGCCACATCCCAGAATTATTCTAGGAAAAAATGATAATGTACAACTTCTCTCAACATTAAAAGAAAAAGAAACAATCTTAAAAAATATCGGCATTGATATACTCTACCTTATAAACTTCACTAAAGAATTCTCAAAAATAAAAGCGTTAGATTTTATAACTAACTTCTTAGAAAAAAAATTAAAAATTGATAAACTAGTTATAGGATACAACCATAGTTTTGGAAATAAAAGAGAAGGAAACTTTAATTTTTTAAATAAAAATAAAAAACACTATAATTTCAACATTCAAGAAATAAGTAAACAACAAATAAATAAAAAACTTGAAATTAGCTCTTCTATAATTAGAAAAAAACTTGAGCAAGGTGATGTAAAAAAAGCATCCATTATGCTAGGACATTCTTACTATTTACATGGAAAAGTAATTAAAGGAGATGGAATTGGATCTACTATAGACTACCCTACTGCAAACATAAACATCAATAAATCAAAAAAAATTATTCCAAAAGATGGAGTTTATACTATACAAGTTATAATTAAAAACAAAACATATTATGGAATGCTCAACATTGGATACAGACCAACTGTAAATGGAAAAAATAGAAGATTTGAAGTTCATATCTTTGACTTTAAATCAAATATTTATGACGAAAAAATTAAAATTGAATTTTTAGAAAAAATACGAAATGAAAAAAAGTTTAAAAATTTACATCTTCTAAAAAAACAATTAATAAAAGACAAAATAACATCAATAAAAATTATAGAAAAAAATGAAAAAATCAGAAATTAAATTTTTAGTAAGTCTAGATAAAGATAATATTCCTAACAAAATAGAATGGAATGCTGAAGACAGTTCAAATGAAAAATTATCTGAGACCAAATCAATTAGTCTCTCATTATGGGATCATACTAAAATGAATACTCTAAGAATTGATCTTTGGACTAAAGACATGAAAACAAATGATATGAAAAAATTCTATGTTGATTGTATTGGGGGTCTAGGACAGAGCATTCTTAATTCTACAGGAGATGAATTTATGTCAAAAGAAACAAATAATTTATGCGAAAAGCTTATTAAACATCTAAAAAATAACTCCAATAAATAATCCTAAATATCTAAATTTTGATTATTTTACACAGTTAGTATTGTTACTAATTAACTATTTTAAACATAAACTATAAAGAGTATGAATAATTTTGTTAAGAAATTAATCTACCTTTTTCTTGTATTATTCACTATATCAAACCTATCTTTTTCTCAGGGCATTACTGTATCCGGTAGTGTATCAGATGAAAATGGTGCTTTGATAGGTGTAAACATACTAGTTAAAGGTAAAGTACTAGGAACCATCTCAGATAGAGACGGTAACTATACTTTAGATGTTAATGAATCACCATTAACATTAATCTTTTCAATTGTAGGTTACAAAACTCAAGAAATCGATGTTTCATCAAGCACTTCGAATTTAGACGTAGAAATGTCTGAAGACATATTGCTTGGAAATGAAGTTGTTGTATCAGCTTCTAGAATAGAACAGAGTATACTTGAAGCACCTGTAACAATTGAAAAAATGGACTTACTTGAGATTCAAAATGCAGCAACTGCTGATTTTGTGGATCAACTTGAACATATAAAAGGTGTAAAAGTAAGTCGTGGAAGTTTAAATTTTGCTGCTATAAATACTAGAGGTTTCGCAACCGATGCAAATACTAGATTTGTTCAGCTTGTTGATGGAATGGATACATCTGCTCCACTTCTAAACTTTCCTACTGGTAATCTTGTAGGTGTTAACCCACTAGATTTAGAAAGCATTGAAATTATACCGGGAGCATCTTCAGCATTGTATGGGCCAAATGCCTATAATGGTACAATGTTGATGACAAGTAAAAATCCTTTTGAATACCAAGGACTATCAGTCCAGGTAATGCAAGGATTTACACAATCCGCAAGAGGAGGTAATGAAAAACATCCTCTATCAAAGTATAATATCAGATATTCTAAAGCATTCAATGATAAGTTAGCTATTAAAGTAAATTTTGCATATGACTTATCTGAAGACTGGATAGCTAATGACTATACAACTGATGCTGCAAATACTTTTAGCACTGTTGATCTTACTGGTCAACCTAATTTTAATGGTTTAAATCTCCATGGAGATGAAACTCCTATTGTTCTTCCTGTTGGAGCCTTAGCAGGTTCTCAATATGCATCTTTTGGTGTATTAAACTTAAGAAGAACAGGATTTCCTGAAGAATCATTAATACTAGATAATGGAGCTAATAATATGAAATATGACATTACCGTTAATTATAGACTTAACGATAATTTAGAGGCTTCAGTACTTTACAGAAAAGGTGGTGGAAGTACCATCTACACTGGAACTCAAAAGTATGCACTTAGAGATTTTGGTCAAGAGTTCTATAAATTTTCACTTAAAAGTGACAAGTTAGATCTTAAAGTATGGCAATCTGTAACTGATGCAGGAAATTCATACAACCTTGGAGCTCTTGGAGCACTGATGAATGAAGGATTTTCTCCTTCAGTAACATCATGGGTACCAACGTACTTACAGACTTATGTAGTTACAATGCAAGGATATACTCCATACCCTGCTGGAAATTCAGTAGTTGCCCATCAAGTTGCAAGGGCGCAAGCTGATGCAGCAATTCCTGCTATTGGCTCTGCAGAATATAATGCTGTAAGAGATCAGGTAATAGCTGGAAAATTTCAAAGTGGTGGAGCAAGTTTTACTGATAATTCAAAAAGTACTAATGGTGAAATCTCTTATAAGGCTGCAGACTGGTTGCTTGTAGGTGCTAATTATAGGAACTATGGAATTTTCACCGACGGAACAGTCTTCAACGAAGATCCTGACGGAGATGGTGTTAACGAGAGAATACACATATCTGAGTGGGGAACTTATGCTCAAGTAAATACTGACATTGTAGATGGTCTTAATTTTACTGGATCATTAAGGTATGATAAAAATGAAAATTATGATGGTAGCTTTACTCCTAGAATTGCACTAGTTTACTCATTTGGAAAAGCTAGCAACATAAGGGCTAGTTATCAAACTGGATTTAGAAATCCTGACACACAAAACCAATACATATTCTTCCCTACAGGAACAGTTACTCTTCTAGGTACAGCAAAAGCAAATGCTGAAAGATATGGTATTATGGAAGGTGGTGCATGGTCTGGTAGCTCATACACAGCTTATCTTAATTCAGGTGGAAGCTTAGATGCGAGTGGTACACCAATTGGTGGTAATCCAGCTTTACTTCAAGAAGCTTATGTTGATTACATTCAACCTGAGAGACTTAAAGCATTTGAGATTGGATATAAAGGAATTATAGGAGATGCCGTACTTGCAGACATAAACTACCATAAAACGTATTATACTGACATGTTTGGTGGAGTAGTTGTTAATTCAAAAAATCCGGCAACTCATGCAGGACAAACGCTTGCTCCTGGCTATGGTTGGTCTTTAGGAAGTAATGCTAATGATGAAGTTGAGTCATGGGGTATAGGAGTTGGGTTAACTTTTGACCTTGGAATGGGATATAAATTAACTGGAAATTACAATCACTTAGAGCAAGAAATAAATTATGCTAGTGAGCAAAGTACTTTTCTTTCTTATTTCAATACTCCTGAAAACATGTACACATTCACTATGGCAAACAGAGAAGTTTTCAAAAATTTTGGATTCTCAGCTAGTCTAAGATTCCAAGATGAATTTTTGTACGAAAGTACTTTTTCTAATATGACAATTCCTGCTTATGGTTCACTTGATGCTCAGATCAATTATAAAATTGAAAGTCTGAAAACAATTTTGAAACTAGGTGGAAATCATATAGGTATTGGAAACAATGATTACAGATCAAGATCTGGAGGTCCATTTATTGGAAAAACCTTCTATCTATCTTTAACATTTGACGAATTCTTAAACTAATAAATTGATAAATATGAAAAATTTTAAATACATACTATTAACAACTATATTTACATTTATAGGTATATCTTGTGAACAAGAAATGACAGAACTAAGTCCTTTCCCTTCGGAAGGTTATAGTTCTCCAAGTGGATCTAGTGGTAGCGCAAACTTTGCTAAGTTTGCTACTATTGGTGGATCATATACATCTGGCATGATGGATGGAGCCCTCCATACTTTTGGACAATCTCATTCTGTTGCTAAGTTAATTGCTAACCAACTTGCGTATGCTGGTGGTGCATCAACGTTTTATCAACCAGACATTAATTCTGCAAATGGTTATATAGGTCCAGGTCCTGATGGAATTCCTGGAACAGCTGATGACCAAGGTAGAACTTATTTAACACAAAGTGCTTCAACTGGAGCAATAGGTATTGATTTTGCGCCTGGTGATCTTATGTCTGTATTAACTCCTTACGGGGGAGATAAAACAGCTCTAAATAATTTTGCATTTCCTAACTCAGTTTTGGCTATGTACTTAACACCTTTTGCGGGTGGACCTAATGTACCAGCTAATCCTGCTTATAATCCATTTTTTGCTAGATTTGATGCTTCTGGAGCAACGGTTAGTCCATTGGGACAATTTATAGGTTCTGGTGCATCCTTCTTTATGACATGGCTTGGACATTCTGACTTTCTTGGATACGCTGCAAGGGGTGGTGATCAAGCTCAGGTTCCAATACCAGATGCTGCTACATTAGGAGGTTACTTTCTATCAGCCCTAGTAGCAATGCTTGATGCAAATCCTGTATGGAAAGGAGTTGTGGGAACAGTTCCTGATTTGTTAGCTGCTCCATACTTTCAGTTTATTGCTGCTACAGTAGCAAAACCAACTGAAATTATACCAATGGCAAACGATGCTACGCTAGCCCAACTACAAGGACTTGCTGCTGGATTTAATCAGCTTAATACTGCCTTGGCAGGTTTAGGATATATAACTGCTCAAGAAGCAGGGATGAGAACATTATCATGGTCTGTTGGAGCAAATTCTATATTAGTTGAAGACGAGACATTAACTGATTTAGGTCCTCTATGGGATGCTTTAGTTGGATTAGGTCTTTTAGATGCTGGTACAAGAGCTGCTTTAGATCCTTTTAAAATGGCAAGACAAGCTTTTGATGGAGAAATACTACCATTATCTGCTCAAGTAGTAATAGGTGTACCTGTTCATCCTAGTATGCCAACTGCTGTTTACGGTGTTACTGTACCATTGCCAGATCAATATTTTCTAACAGGTGCTGAACTTTACGAATTTGAAGTTGCTAGACAAACTTATAATGCTGCAGTGGCTGGTGCCGTTGCTGCATATGGTGGTGGAAGAGTTGCTGTAGCTGACTTTAACGGATATTTCGAGTCACTTGCTGGTACTTCACCGTTCACAAACAATAACGTGGTAGTAACTTATGATTTTGCTCCACCAACTGGAATGTGGTCTACTGACGGTATCCATCCAAATGCTAGAGGATATGCTTTAGTTGCAAACAAATTTATTGCTGCGATCAATGATCAGTTTGGAGCTAGTGTTCCTAGTGCTATGGTAGGTTCATATACAGGAGCTGCTTTACCAGTTACTGTGAACTAAAAGTTCAACTCTTTATGGTTATAATAAAAAGGCTAACAATTTGTTAGCCTTTTTTTATTAAATTGTATTTATGTCACTATCAAGAAGAAATTTTATAAATAAATCATTTGCCATAGGAAGTTTATTTCCACTTATCTCTATGGACTATGCTAAAATCTCAAAATTTAATTCTAATCTAAATTCAAACGCATCATCAGATGAAAAATATTGGAATTCTATAGCCCAACTATATCATCAAAATAAAGAATTTATAAATTTAGAATCCGGCTATTTTAGTCCTTCACCTGAAATCGTAAAAAATTACTGGATAGACTTCGTTAATGACATTAATGAATCTCCCTCTTATTACATGAGGACAAGACAAAATGATCTAAGAGAAAAAGTGAGATCTAGACTAGCAGAATATTCAGGAGTTAGTAATGAAGAAATCTGCCTCACTAGAAATACTACTGAATCAATGAACATTATTATTCAGGGAATTAAATTAAATCAAGGAGATGAAATTTTAAGAACAAACCTAGAATATCCAAACATGATTCAAGCTCTAGATATGAGAGAAAAAAGGTTTGGAACGAAGATTCGAATCGTTGATATTCCAATTCATCCTGAAAGCCAGGAACAAATAGTTAATCTGATCATAGATGCTATCAACCCAAAGACAAAAGTTCTACTCGTATCTCATATGGTATTCTTAAACGGACAAGTATTTCCCGTAAAAGACATCTGTAGAAAAGCAAGAGAAAAAGGCATAGAGACAATAGTTGATGGCGCACACTCATTTAGTCATGTCGATATGGATATTTCTGATATAGGATGTGATTATTACGCTTCAAGCCTACACAAATGGCTTGGTGCTCCACTTGGAAATGGCTTATTATATGTTAAAAAAGATAAAATTAATAGACTTTGGCCATTATTTGGAGATACACAAAATGATGAAGATAACATCATGAAACTTGAACACTTTGGAACAAGGCCATGTTCAAATCAAAATGGTATAATAGCAGCAATTGACTTTACCCTAAAAATTGGAAAACAAAAAAAATCAGACAGATTAAAACAACTTCAAAGTCGTTGGACAAATGCCCTTAAAAATAAAAACAATATTATACTAAATACACCTCTTGAAAAAGGTCAGTCATATGGAATAGCAAATGTTGGAGTAAAAGGAATGACTCCAACAGAATTATCTGATAAATTATTTAATGAATACAAAATCTTTACTGTTGCAATTAACGGAGATAGAGGAATTTACGGAATCAGAGTCTCTCCCAACTTATATTCTACTATGGATGATATAGATAAATTTATTGAGGCAATGCTTAATATAGCGGCTTAGTCTTATTAATTTTAAGTTATGTCACTAGCATCTAAGTATGATCCTGTTCAGATAGAAGATAAATGGTATAAAATCTGGCAAGAAAAAGGTTTTTTTAATTCTAAACCTAATCCAAATAAAGAGCCATTCACAATAGTCATCCCACCTCCTAATGTTACTGGAGTCCTACACATGGGACATATGCTAAACAACACCATTCAAGACATACTCACACGAAGAGCAAGGATGCAGGGAAAAGAAGCATGTTGGGTCCCTGGAACTGATCACGCATCTATTGCAACAGAGGCAAAGGTGGTAGCTATGTTAAAAGAAAAAGGCATAGACAAAGAATCTCTCTCAAGAGAAGAATTTCTAAAATATGCTTGGGAATGGAAAGATAAGTATGGAGGAATAATCTTAGAACAATTAAAAAAACTAGGAGCATCATGTGACTGGAAAAGAACAAAATTCACCATGGATGAAGATCTCTCTAAGTCTGTTATTAGTGTTTTTATAGACTTGTATGAAAAAGGTCATGTATACAGAGGTATAAGAATGGTAAATTGGGATCCAGAGGGTAAAACAGCTCTTGCAGATGATGAAGTGATATATAGAGAAGTAGACTCACAATTATACTATATTAAGTACAAAATAAAAGAAACCAATAATTCATTAACAATAGCAACTACAAGACCCGAAACACTTCTTGGAGATACTGCTGTTTGTATAAATCCAAATGACAATAGATTTAAAAAATATAAAGGCAAAAAAGCAATTGTTCCTCTTGTAAATAGGGAAGTTCCAATTATTGAAGATGAATACGTAGACATGGAATTTGGAACAGGTTGTCTTAAAGTAACTCCCTCCCACGACGAGAATGACTATAAACTTGGTCAAAAACATAATCTTGAATCCATAGACATCTTTGATGATGAAGGAAAAATTAATGGTAACGGAATACTATATACAGGAAAAGATAGGTTTAAGGTTAGAAAACAAATAATAAAAGACCTAGATAAAATAGGACAACTTGAAAAAGTTGAAAACTATAAAAACAAAGTTGGCTTCTCTGAGAGAACAGATGCTGTTGTAGAACCAAAAATATCTACTCAATGGTTCCTTAGAATGAAAGAAATAAAACAACCTGCACTCCAAAATGTTCTTAACGATAACATACAATTCCATCCCAAAAAACTTAAAAACATGTACAAGTCATGGATGGAAAATATTAATGACTGGTGCATATCAAGGCAACTATGGTGGGGACACCAAATCCCTGCATACTACTTACCTAACGGAGAATTTGTTGTTGCAGAAAATATAGAAGAAGCACTTAAAAAAGCTAAAAAAATTGATAACTCCATAAAAATTAATGACTTAAAACAGGATGAAGACATACTTGATACATGGTTTTCTAGTTGGCTCTGGCCCATATCAGTATTTGATGGAATCAATAACCCTGATAACGAAGAAATTAAATACTACTACCCTACTTCTGATCTTGTAACTGCTCCTGAAATCATATTTTTCTGGGTTGCAAGAATGATAATATCAGGGTATGAGTATAGGAAAGAGATGCCATTTAAAAACGTGTATTTCACTGGAATCGTAAGAGATGAAAAAAGAAGGAAGATGTCAAAATCTCTAGGAAATTCCCCTGATCCAATTGAACTCATGAAAAAATATGGAGCAGATGGCGTTAGATCAGGAATGCTTTTTAGCGCACCTGCTGGAAATGACCTACTCTTTAATGAAAAGCTCTGTGAACAAGGAAGAAATTTCTCAAATAAACTCTGGAATGCATTTAGACTTATAAAAGGTTTTAAAATTGGAAATAAAGAAGACAATAATACAATTGTTATTGAATGGATAAACTCAAAATTTAATGAAAAAATTAGTGAAGTAAATGATCACTTCTCCAAATACAGAATTTCAGATGCACTTCTCACATTATACAAATTTGTTTGGGAAGATTTCTGTAATTGGTACTTAGAAATCATAAAAGACGAAGAAATAAATGAAAATACATATATAGAAACAATAAAAATTTTAGAAAAAATACTTAAAGCACTGCACCCATTTATGCCGTTTATTACTGAAGAACTATGGCATCTTATAGAAAACAAAAGAGAAGACTATGTAATTAATGCTACCTACCCAAAAAGTGATTCTTATGATAATAAAATCAATGATAATTTTGATAAGACCTTTGATATTGTAACTAGTATAAGAAAAGCAAAATCAGACAATGGAATAAAACAAAAAGAAAAAATTTCACTATCTGTAATTAACAAATCAGGATTTGACTATAACAATTTTAAAAATTTAATCTATAAGTTATCAAAAACTGAAAACCTAAAAGAAATAGATAAAGCAAAAATAGATTGCCCATCATTTCTCTCTGGAGCAGACACAATATTTTTAGAAATAAATAAGTCTGAGAGCTCAAAAGAAGAAACCCTAAAACAAATAAAATATTTAAAGGGTTTTCTTATCGCTGTAAATAAAAAACTATCTAATAAAAGTTTTGTTGATAATGCACCTAAGGAGGTTATAGAAGTAGAGATAAAAAAGAAAGAAGATGCTAGTATTAAGTTAGAAAATCTTAAAAAGTCTATTTAGAATTACCCTGTAATTGATACACTAGTACCATTATTTCCAATTGAGCAAGCTAGGTACCAAGTCTTACTTGTATCTACCGTGTAAGCAACACCCTGATCTGTACCATTTTTATAAAATCTTAATTCTCCATTGCTCATATTTAAAGAAACCTTTATAACATCCCCCTGACCATAAGTAGCTCCATAATTAGTCTGCTGACCACAACTACCAGTACTATTGTTTTTATTTCCAATTTCTGAAATATAGCACCATCCTACACAACCATTAGGAAACCATGTATTTCCCTTAGATCTATCATAAGCAACCCCTATAATTAATTCCCAAAAATTACCACCACTATTATAATAGGTATCAACTGTTAGTTCCCAAGTTTTGGTTCCTGAACTTACTGCTTCAGTTCCATAAACAGAATTCCAACTGTGATTTGGTGTACTGTAAGTACTTGTAACAGTATTATTCGATATAGAAATATACGATCCCTTGTTTGAAGTATCCCAACTATCACTTGCACTAGATTTTTTATCATAAACTCCTAGAAAAGAGGGTACCATCTGAGCATTTACAGAATAAGAAAAAAACACTAATAAAAACAAGACTATTTTTTTCATCTATATAATTACAAACGAATGATTGATTTTAGTATCTCTCCTAATTGAAGAACCTACTGAACAATATTTTTCTAGAGCTAGACTTATAAATCTATCAGCTTCTTTATCAGTTAAGTCAGAAGAATAAATTATATATTTTATGGCTATAGATTTATAATAGTTTGGAGTTGTTTCAGCCCTAACACCTGAAGCTTCAGCTTTAATATCTTTAAAATCTCTCCTTCTTTTCTTAATCATAGATACTATTTCCACTGCAGCACATGTTGTTACAGCAGATAAAAGTAGCTCCATAGGGGATAAATGTTCTTTCTTTTCTTGAGCATACATATCTATCAGAAGTTTATTTCCAGAACTATTGATAACTTCAAATTTTTCATCATCGACGTATGACATAGAAACTTTTACTTCCATAAGTATGTATTAATATTTAAATTGTTTCAAATATAATAAGTTCAAAATGAAAATTGGAATTACAGGAGCATCTGGTTTAGTAGGATTTAACTTTTGTGAAAAAGCACTCTCTAAAGGAGATTCCCTAAATATTCTTATAAGGAAAGACTCATATGCTACAGATAATATAAAAGCACAAAAATTTTATGGTGATCTTAACAACACTAATGTATTAGAATCTTTTTGTGAGGGATGTGAAGTTATAGTTCATTCCGCCGCTATGTTATCTATTGGATTTGACTCATATGACGAAGTCTATAACGTAAACTATACTGGAACAAGTAATCTTTTAAAAGCCTCAAAAAAAATGAATGTAAAAAAATTCATTTACATAAGTTCAATTAATGCCTTTAATAGGCACTCCCAAGATGAAATTCTAGACGAAAGAAGAGAACTTGTCAAAAAAGGCAGCAGCTATGATGTTACTAAAGCTCTTGCTCAAGAGCTCGTTCTTAAAACTGATGGCATTGAAACGGTTTCTATAAATCCATCAGGTGTTGTTGGAAAAAATGATTTTAAACCTTCCAAATTTGGAAAAGTTTTAAGGAGCTTACATCAAAATAAGCTACCCTTTTACATAAGTGGAGGACTAGATGTTATAGACGTTGAAGATCTGTGTAAATGCATATACCAATCCATCAAAAAAGGAAGAGATAAAGAAAGCTACCTTGTAACTGGAAAATGGAGATCATTTAAAGAAATAATTGCTTCGATAAGAAAACTTCAAGAAAAAAAATCCACTGTCATAATTCTTCCAAAATTTTTTGTAAAAATGATGATTCCATTTTTATTTTTTTTCCCAAAAAAATTATTAAAAAAAGCAGCTGAAATTAATGGAAAAATTTATCCAGGACTAGAAAATTTCTCAAAAGAATCCATTGAAAACATACTTAATTTTCCAAAAAATATTGATAATTCAAAAGCAAAAAAAGAATTGAATTTAAGTGTTAGTACACTTGATAAAACGATAAAAGATTGCATCAATGAATGACTACAATTTATTTGTCTACTCGTGGATAGCTATAGGAATTATTTCATTTCCATTTATCCTAAAATACAATGCTCCATATGGAAGACACACTTCAAATAAGTGGGGATATTTGATTGATAATAAATTAGGATGGATAATAATGGAGCTTCCAGCACTACTGCTT
>Ga0209752_1000009_pt1 | contig 86169 bp, 66 predicted proteins | sample METZYME_3_250m_FD_187548 | JGI IMG/M metagenome (GOLD analysis project Ga0209752, IMG submission 187548) | Marine microbial communities from oxygen minimum zone in mesopelagic equatorial Pacific - METZYME_3_250m (SPAdes) (version 2) | ecosystem: Environmental > Aquatic > Marine > Oceanic...
CTGCGGCCTGCTGTCCGGGCTCACGGCCTTGACGGCCGAGAATTCCGAGATCGAAAGCCTCGTTGGGATGCAGAATCTCACGAGCCTGACGAATCTCGAGCTCAACGCAAATTCGATCACCGACATCAGCCCGCTGAGTGGGCTCGCGAACCTCACCACCGTGGGCCTCGTCAACAACTCGATCACCGACATCAGCGCGCTGGGAGAGCTCACCAATCTGAGCGACCTCCGTCTGCAGTCCAATCCCGACCTCCGCATTGTCCAGCCACTGCTGGATAACCCCGGGCTCGGTGCGGGCGATAGGATTGGCCTCGGTGGCACTGATGTGAGGTGCGCGGATTTGACCGTTCTGGCCGCCAATCTCGTGAACGTGGACGTGGTACAGACGCCGGAGCTGGGCTGCGAGCCGCTGACGAAGCTGCCGGATGAACCGGTCATATACCGCACATTCGAGCAGCCCCAGATCCGTGTCACCGTGGTCGCCCAGGGCCTTGAGTATCCCTGGGGAATGGCGTTTCTGCCGGGGGGTGACATCCTCGTGACCGAACGGCCCGGCCGACTTCGGATCATCCGAGACGGCGTGCTGGAGCCGGAGCCGATAGCGGGTGTGCCCTACGTGGGCGAAGGAGACGTGGGTATCGCCGGGCTGCTGGATCTGGCCCTCCATCCGCGGTATGTCGACAACAACTGGGTCTATATCACCTACTCGAAACCCGTCGAGAATGGCAGGACGATCGCCTTGGCGCGTGGACGCTTCAACGGCACGGCGCTTCGGGATGTCGAAGACGTCTTCGTGGCGGACCCCTGGGGTAGGCGCGTCGACTACGCCGGCTCACGAGTCGTCTACGCTCCCGACGGGACGCTATACATGACCGTCGGCGGGGCGTTTGGCACCGCACGACCGCTCGCCCAGGATCCGAGCGCGCACGTCGGCAAAGTGCTGCGGTTGAACGATGACGGCAGCGTGCCGGATGACAACCCGTTCGTCGGGCAAGTTGGATACGCACCCGAGGTGTTTTCGCTCGGACATCGCAACCAACAGGGTGCCGCCATCCGCCCTGAGACAGGGAACCTGTGGGCGAGCGAGCACGCGCCGCAGGGTGGCGACGAGGTCAACGTGATCCTGGCAGGCCGGAACTATGGCTGGCCGGAGGTATCGGACGGACGTGAGTACCGCGGGGCGCGTGTCGCCGAACGGCCTTGGCAGGACGGGATGGAGCGGGCCGCGATCGTATGGCTGCCGTCGATCGCCGCTACCGGCATGACCTTCTATACGGGAAACCGCTTTCCGGCGTGGCAAGGCAACCTCTTCGTGGGTGGGCTGATGACAGGCCGGATTTGGGGCACCGGCCATGTGGAGCGCATCGTGCTGAACAGCAACGGAGAGGAGCTACGTCGCGAATGGCTCCTCGCCGAGCTCGGACAGCGAATCCGTCATGTGAGTCAGAGCCCAGACGGACTGCTTTACGTGTTGACGGACGCGGAGAACGGGGCGCTGATCAGAATCGAACCGGTGGAATGAGGCCCTTCCCTTTACTAGCCGTACCGGGCGCCCCAACAACGGCACCTATCCCTTGGCGTATCCGCCGTCGCCGGAGTACTATGCCAGGCATGAGACAGCGGGTGTTCAAGACCTTGGCGAATGTCAAAATATTATGCCTCGGGTTGGCATTGACCGTGTCCAGTTGCGCCCAGCCGGAATTGTCTCCGCCCGGCACGGCTTCGCCGCGTGTGAGCACACAATCAGTCGCCTCAGGCGGTCCGCTGGCATCCGCGACCCGTGAGTCGATCGACCAGTACTGCCTTACCTGCCACGACGAACGGCTCGAGACGGCGGACCTGAGGTTGGACCTGGTCGACCTCGCCGATGTCACCGGGGACGCCGAGGTATTGGAAAAAGTCGTACGTAAACTTCGCACAGGCACCATGCCGCCTGCCAACATGCCGCAACCGCCCGCGGAAACCCGTAGCGCCATGGTTTCGTGGTTGGAAACGTCGCTCGACAAAGCGGCGGCCGCGAATCCCCATCCGGGCCGCACCGAGACATTACGGCGTCTCAATCGTACCGAGTATCAGAACTCCATCAGGGACCTGTTACATCTGGACATCGACGCTACGTCGTTTCTGCCCGCCGATGAAAGTGGCTACGGCTTCGACAATGTGACGGTAGGCGACCTGCCCCCGGCCCTGTTGGATCGATACATCTCCGCTGCGCAAAAGATCAGCAGGCTGGCGATCGGTAACCCCCGTATGGCACTGCAAAATGATGTGATTCGTGCGCCAGCCGACCGTACCCAGGAAGAGCATGTGGCAGGCCTCCCGATCGGAACGCGTGGCGGCATGTCATTCTCCTACACGTTCCCGCAGGACGGAGAGTACGACATCCAGGTGCGGCTCGCGCGCAACCGAGTCGGGGACATCGGAGGCCTGAGGAGTCCCGACCCACAGCCGTTGGAACTGCTGCTCGACCGTGAGATCGCTCAGACCTTCTTGGTGGTGAGGCCTAACGGACCCGATCACTCCGTCGTGGACAAGTTCTTCGAGGTTCGCCTGCCCGTGACGGCGGGTCCTCACGACGTGGGTGTCACGTTTCCCAAACAGTCATCCGCGCTGCTCGAAACCGAAGCCCAGCCCCTCCAGTCGCACTACAATGAGAGGCGTCATCCGCGTCAGACGCCCGCCATCTACCAGGTTTCCATTACGGGGCCGTACGCTCCCCAAGGTGCCGACGACACGCCGAGCCGGCGCCGGATATTCTCTTGCCGGCCCTCAGGGCCCAGCGACGAAGAGGGCTGTGCGAACGAGATTCTCACCACGCTCTTGAGGCATGCGTACCGTAGACCGGTCTCCGACGTGGATGTGGAGGGCCCGATGGCCTTCTACCGTGAGGGACGATCCGAAGGAGATTTCGATGAGGGTATAGGGAGGGCCCTGAGCGCCGTGCTCATGAGCCCGGAATTCCTGTTCCGCGTAGAGCTGGATCCTAATGGCTTGGCCCCGGGGACCGCGTATCGGATCAGCGACATCGAGCTGGCATCCCGGCTGTCGTTTTTCTTGTGGAGCAGCCTCCCCGATGACGAACTGCTCGATGCGGCCGCTCGGGACGAACTCAGCCAACCGGACGAACTCGAAAGACAGGTCCGCCGAATGCTCGCCGATCCGCGCTCCTACAATCTGGCCACCAACTTCGCCGGACAGTGGCTCCAGTTGCGCAATCTGGAGGTTTTCAGCCCGAACCCACGTCTCTACCCGGACTTCGACGACAATCTTCGACAGGCGTTCCGCGAAGAGACGGAGCGTTTCGTGGACAGCGTTCTGCGCGAAGATCGAAGTGTGCTAGCGCTGCTCGAGGCGGACTACACGTTTCTCAACGAGCGCTTGGCGAAACACTACGGGATTCCCGGCATCTATGGCAGCCGTATGAGGCGCGTGACGCTCCCGGACAACAGCCAGCGTGGCGGACTGCTGCGCCACGGGAGCATACTGGCGGTCACTTCTTATGCGACACGGACGTCGCCCGTCCGTCGAGGGAAGTGGGTCCTAGACAACATCTACGGCGCGCCGCCACCGCCGCCACTGCCCAACGTGCCGGCTCTCGACGAGACCTCGGTGTCCGCTGCCCTCCCGATGCGGGAGAGGCTTGATGCGCATCGCACCAACCCGGTGTGTGCGAGCTGTCACCGCACCATCGACCCGGTCGGGTTTGCGTTGGAGAACTTCGATGCCGTAGGTCGCTGGCGGGACCACGAGGGCGACAACGGGCCAATCGACGTATCGGGGGGCCTGCCCGGCGTTGGCGAGCTCGACGGCGTGGCTGGCCTCGAAGCAGGGTTGATGAGCCGTCCGGAGATGTTCGCCGGAACGATGACCGAGAAGCTGCTCACTTTCGCGCTGGGACGGGGTATCGGATATTACGACGCTCCCGCGATCCGTAAGATCGTTCGCGAGGCCGAGCCGGATGGATACCGTTTTGTGTCGCTCATATTGGGTATTGTGAAGAGCGTACCGTTTCAGATGAGGGCATCGACATGATCATCACGAAGAAGGCCCTACCAAGGCGCACGTTCCTAAAGAGCGTTCAGGGTATGCTGGCGCTGCCTCTGCTCGACGCGATGATTCCCGCGGCGACCCCTCTGGCCAAGACCGCAGCCGGGCCCGTGCCCAGGCTCGGGTTCGTGTTCATACCGATGGGGACTGATCATCCGCGCTGGATGCCGCAGGGCGGTGAGGTGCTCGGCGAGTTGTCACCCATCCTAAGCCCACTGGAGGCGGTAAAGGATCAGGTGACGGTCGTCACCAACCTCGAACTCCAGAACTCCTATCCTGGCACGCACGACACGTCGAACTCGGGATTCTTGAGCGCGGCTTTTGCCAAACATACGGAGAGTTCTGACTATCATTTGGGGACAACAGCCGACCAGGTCGCCGCAAAGCAGATAGGTCAAGAAACACGACTGGCGTCGCTCGAGCTGTCGGTGGACCTGAACCCGCTCGCAGGCGCCTGCAACAACGGCTACGCCTGCGTCTATCAGAACAATCTCTCCTGGTCTTCACCGACGACGCCCCTTCCCTCGGAGGCACATCCGCGCATCGTGTTCGAGCGCCTCTTCGGTCAGGGCGGAAGCCTCGCCGAGCGTGAGGCGTCGCTCAGAAGCAGGGCTAGCCTACTCGATTCGTTCGGCGACGACATCGCACGCCTCAGGGGGGCGGTGGGGACGACTGACCGCGTAAGAGTCGACCAATATCTCGACAGCGTCAGGGAAATCGAGCGCCAGATCCAGCGTGCCGAAGCAGCGGGCGCGGAGAACTTTTCACCCGACATCGACCGTCCGGTGGGTGTCCCGGCTGAGTTCGCCGATCACACGCGGCTCATGTTCGACCTGCAAGTGCTGGCGCTTCAGGCCGATATCACGAGGGTCATCACCTTCCAGCTCACGCGTGAACTCAGCAACCGCACCTATCCGGAAATCGGCGTCCCAGAGCCCCACCACCCCACCAGCCACCACGGTGGTGATCCGGAAAAGGTCGAGAAGATCTCTAAGATCAACACTTTCCATGTTTCGTTATTCGCGGAGTTCCTAGAGAAGCTGAAGGCTACGCCGGACGGCGACGGCTCGCTGCTCGACGATACGGTCTACCTGTACGGAAGCGGGATGGGGAACCCCAGTCTGCATGACCACGTGAACCTGCCGATTCTGGTCGCAGGCGGCGCTGGGACCGGCCTGAGAGGTGGGCGGCACATCAAGTACGAGAATGGGACACCTCTCGCGAATCTCCACATGACGCTGTTGGACCGCGTGGGCGTCCGTCTGGATTCGTTCGGCGACAGCGACGGCAAGGTAGAAGACCTCTTCGATCCGGTGCCGGTGTGAGCCAGCCTGTGGCCGCTATGAGACGACCCACGGATTGGGGACGGATCGCCAGACCCTCCGTCCTGGTTTTCGGGTTGACCGGCGCAGCCGTGTGTGCCGCTGTCCAGCCTACCGCTGCCTATGCCCGGGCCGCCCAAGCCCCTACCCAGGAAGCCCCTGGCGCTACTCTGGCTGACGCGGCTGAGATGCGAGACGGGGAACTCATCCGCGGCTTGCTTCAGGCCGGTGCGAACGTCGACGTCAAGCAGGTCGATGGCATGACGGCCCTGCACTGGGCGGTGTACCACGACGACGCGGATATGGCCGGACTGCTCATGCGGTCCGGTGCCGACGTCAACGCCCAGAACCGCTACGGCGTGTCGCCGCTTTCCACGGCCGCCACGAACGGCAACGCGACCATCGTGAGGCTCCTGCTCGATGCTGGCGCCGACCCGAAGGAGACCCTTGAAGGCGGGGAAACCGTCCTCATGGTCGCCGCTCGCACTGGAAGCCTCGAAGTAGTGGAGGCACTGCTCGCCAAGGACGCTGATCCCAACGCACGGGAGCGGCGCGAGCAGACTGCCCTCATGTGGGCCGCGGCCGAGGGGCACACACCGGTCGTCGAAGCCCTCATCGAGGCCGGGGCCGAGGTAAACGCCAAGCTAGAATCCGGATTCACACCGATGTTCTTCGCTGTGCGTGAGGGCCATATCGATGTTGCTCTGGCGTTTCTCGCGGCTGGAGTGGACGTGAACGAGGCCCTTCGGCTTCAGAGGGATCGTGGCACGAGTCCGTTGCTCATGGCGGTCCGGAACGGCCACTTCGAGCTCGCCATCGCGTTGATCGACGCTGGTGCCGATCCGAACGACCAACTGAGCGGATTCGCGCCCCTGCACACGTTGAGTTGGGTGCGGAAGCCGGATGCCAGCGATCTGGGTAATCCGGCCCCGATCGGGTCGGGCAATCTGACCAGTCTCGAGTTTGTCCGGGCGATCGTGGCGTTGGGCGCCGACGTGGATCTGCGTCTGGCGGAAAGGGCGCCCAACCAGCCGAATTCGGCGTCTCGACTCAGGTCGGGGGGTGCGACTCCGTTCCTTCTGGCCGCCGACCGGGCGGATGCTGCCCTGATGCGTCTGCTCCTCGAGCTGGGCGCCGACCCGTTCATGCCGAATCTGAGGGGTACGACACCTATGATGGCCGCAGCCGGCCTCGGCACGACGGCCCCGGAGGAGGAGGCTGGAACGGAACTCGAAGTGTTGGAAGTCACGCAGTTGATGCTCGACCTCGGTGGAGACGTCAACACGGTCAACGACGAGAACGATACGGCGATGCACGGTGCGGCGTACGGGATGTTTCCGGCGGTCATCAACCTACTGGCCGACAACGGAGCCGACCCACACACCTGGAAACGAGAGAACCATCGGGGATGGACGCCCCTGTTCATCGCCGAGGGCTACCGGTTCGGACTTCCCAGACCCTCACGCCCGACTATCGAGGCGATTGTGCCCCTGATGGTGGCGGCCGGGATTCCAACGGAGGGACCGAGACCGCCTGTGATCGACATTTATGCAAGGCCGCCGAACCGCTGAGAGCCGGCGTTGCTCCATGGTTCGGATCGATGAACTGCCACCTTGAATTGCCACCTTCGATGTGAGGTTCGCATGCACCGAGCCAAGAGTGGGTCCCGTGTTGTGGTCATGATGTCTGCTGTGCTCCGCCAGGGGGCTGTCCTTGCGGCAATCCTCGTGGCCGGTTGCGCCGGTCCGGAGACAGGCGGCGAGGCGACCGTCTTCGAGGGCGCCCGCCTCATCGTAGGGGACGGAAGTGCTACGATCGAGGACGCGGTGTTCGTCGTCGAGGGCGACCGTATCACACAGGCCGGGCAAAGGGCGGACGTAGAGATTCCGGAAAGCGCCACCCGCGTCGATCTCAGCGGCAAAACCGTCATGCCGGCCCTCGTGAATACTCACGTGCACCTGGCGTCCACGCGTGCCGAGCGGATCGATCAACTCCAGCACATGGCGTACTACGGGGCCGGCTTGGCCGTAAGCCTGGGCCTGGACGACGGTGACGTCGCCTTCGAGATGCGGGACGAAGTGATAGCCGACGGCGCCCGCTCACGAACCGCTGGACGCGGGATCACCGCCCCGGAGGAAGGGCGGACCGAGGTCCCCATCTGGATCACATCAGAGACCGAGGCACGAACCGCCGTACAGGAGCTGGCTGCCAACCAAGTAGACCTGATCAAGATCTGGGTCGACACCCGCAATGACCAATTCGTGAAGCTCACACCGGCACTGTACGGCGCGGTCATCGACGAGGCCCACTCGGAAGGTCTCCGCGTCACAGCCCACATATTCAATCTGGAGGACGCGAAGGGGCTTCTCCGCGCCGGAATCGATGCGTTCGCGCACGGCATACGCGACCGGGACATCGACGATGAGCTCGTCGCCCTCTGGAGCGAGCGCCCCAACGTTGTCCTGGTTCCGAACCTCCCGAATCCCGGAGTGGCGGGAGATCTGAGTTGGCTGAGCGGGACCGTCCCCGCCGCCGACCTGCAGCGGATGCAGGAGGCGCAGAGGGATCGGCCAGCGGCCCAGGAGTCGTTCGGCATTCAGGCCCGTAACTTGGCGAGGCTCAGCCAAGCGGGCATTACGGTGGCCTTTGGCACGGACGGGAGCACCCCCTGGGCCGTCCATCAAGAGATGGAGGACATGGTGAGGTCCGGCATGACCCCCGCCCAGGTCATCGTCGCGGCAACGCGCAACTCGGCCGAACTGATGCAGATGACCGACATCGGCACGGTGGAGGTGGGTAAGAGTGCCGACTTCATCGTCCTGGATGCGAACCCCTTGGACGACATAACGAACACGAGACGGATCTCCGAGGTCTATCTCCGCGGAACAGCCGTCGACCGGGAGGCGCTGGGCGCGCGCTTCACCGGCGGGACGTCCCAGTAGCGACTCATGCGAATCTCAGAATTCAGCCGCTCCAAATTGTCGAACGCAGTCGTTGTGGTTTGGGCGGCCTGCCTGAGTTTCGCCGCCTGCGGGCCATCGTCAGACTCGGAAGCCGGCGCGGACGAGCTTCCGCGCCGCCTCCGGCTGAACATTCCTGATGCTGCCCTCGGCTACGTCTATTTCGGGTCGGTTACTGCGCTCGGGTCGGCTTTACTGCGCTCCGATCACGGCAACGTGTATGCCACCAGTGCGCCCGGATAATCTGTCTGTACGCTCCCAACCTGCACAACGATATACTGCTTGCCTTCGTGCATGTAGGTCATCATCCCGTACTGGCCGGGGGCCGGAAGGTCGATGGTTCCCAGAATCTCACCCGTCATCTTGTCGCGGGCGTGGAGCTCCAAGGGGGCGTCGGGACGAATCTGGGTGGTGCCCCAACTGAGCGCCCGGGTCTGGACCAAGAGGTCGCCCATGACCATCTGGATCGACCAGCCGGCTCCGCCCGTATTGGGAATATCCACGTCCGCCAGACGGGGGTGGTTGGTGATCCGGTCAGACGTCTGGCCGACGGGCAACGACCAGGTCTTATCGCCCGTGTTCATCTCGTAGGCAGTGAGCTGGTTCTCCATCGGTTTCCAGAGCCGCAGGCCATCGATGGTCGGCAGCCCTCCGAAACGGCCGGGTGACCACGCCGCCACTGTGGTGCCCGTGGTGGGTGTACTGTTGGGCGTGGCACCGTTGGCCCCGGGCACGGCATAGTTCGGGTTGTCCCGGTCCACCCCGTTGGTGGGCTCCATGAACCCGGGGGCGCTGCAGGTCCGTTCGTGCGAGGCGTAGAACATTCCCGTGGTGGGATCGGCGACGGGTGGATGATAGATGATGTTCCCGCCCCCTTGGCAGCCCAGGTTATTGACGAAGTCGTCGTTAGGGTTCGGGGAGGGTAAGGCCGGCACGTAGAGGCCCCCGATCCGGTACTGACTCAGGATGATCTGAGCCTCCGCGAAGAGCTCCGGCGTGTAGTCGATGACGAACTCCTCCGTGAGCCCGTCGATTACGATCCGGTCCACCGGTTCTGGCCACGTCGGGTACGGCTGCGTGGCCGACGTGTAGTTACCGGGCACCTGGGTCTGGATGACCGGGCGGTCCTCGATCGGCCAAATGGGCTCACCGGTCTCCCGGTTGAACGCAAACACGAGGCCCTGTTTCGTGTTCTGGATCACCGCCGGAATCTCCACACCGTCCACTTCGAGATCCATCAGAATGGGCGCCGTCGGCAGGTCGTAGTTCCACTGGTCGCTGCGGTGGATCTGGAAGTGCCACTTCCGCTCGCCCGTCTGAACGTCAAGCGCCAAGAGGGTGCCGCCGAAGAGGTTGTCGCCCGGCCGGTGGCCCGTGTACGACTGGACCGTCGAGGCGTTCGTCACGATGTAGACGAGCCCCAACTCCGGATCGGCGGAAGCGGGAGCCCAGGACGACATGTCACCCGACCACATCCAGGCGTCGTTCTCCCACGTTTCGTGGCCGAACTCACCGGGCCGTGGGATCACGTGGAACTTCCAGAGGCGCTCTCCGGTTTCGGCGTCGAAGCCCATGATGTCGCCCGGAATGTTCTCGATCCGGGTCTGGCCGTAGCTGGGCTGGTGACCCACGAGCACCACAACCACCCCGTTCACCACGATCGGCGGCGCCGAGCTCGTGACCATACCGAGTTCCCGCGGTACGCCATAATTGGGGTCGTACGATCCTTGGTCCCAGCGCTCCCACTGGCCCCAGTCTTCCAACAACTCCGGAACCAGATCGACGACGCCGGTCTGCTCGAAATCATCCAACGGAACGGGTGCACCCCAGTTCTCCAGGGGCCGGCCCGTCTTGGCGTCGAGCGCCCAGAGGAAGAAGGCTGGAGTCGTGATATAGATCACGCCGCGGCCGTTCACCTCGGCGTAGGCGACCCCTTTGCCATAGGAACGCCTGGGGGAACGCAAGAACCTGACGGTCTCGGGCTCGCGAAAGGCCCAGACCGTCTCGCCCGTGTCGGGGTCGATCGCTATCACCTGCCGACGCGTCGTGGCCACCGTGTAGACCAGTCCGTCGGCGTAGATCGGCGTAGCCCGGGAAAAGTAGTCGAGATTGGGACCGAAGTTGTCGCTCTTCCAGATCCAGTCGACTTCGAGGTCCTCGAAGTTGCTGGCGTTGATCTGGTCCAGGGTGGAAGAACGGGTGTGGCCGGCGTCGCCGCCCAGGTAGCGCCATTCTCCGTTTTCGGTGCCTGGCAGCTGAGCGGTGGCTGATGTGACCGTCGCTATCAAAAGGGCGGAGGCGAGACCGAGGCAGCCGAGAGTCTGCGTTCGGATGGGTCGAATCTCAACGTTCATCATCTTGCTCATTCCTCATTCCTCGCCTTAACGGAGCGGGGTTGTAGGCCCCATGGAGTTGCATGGAGGTGCAGTACGTTGGAATCGGGGACGGTAGGTCGGGCACGACCTCAGCGCAACGCCGCCGGCCACGCCGGAACTCAGATACACGGGATCGGATCAGCGATACCGTTTCGCGTACCACGACGCGAAAGCCTTTCTCCACGGCGGCCATCCCCAAAAAGCCACCGCCACCACGGTCAACCCGATAGAAATCGCGAACAGTCGCAGACCACGGGTCCCCCATCGACCGTCCACAAAATGTCCCTCCACGATGGGCGCTTCTCAGTCATCGGACCCCAGGTGGCTCGAGCCCATCATCCTCATCGGCTCAGTCACCCTCCGTCCAGAGGTGCCGAAGGAAACGCTCCGGCGCAGCCAAAAACTCCCGCATGAGGGCGACATGCTCCAGGTCCTCGAACTGCATGGCCTCCACCGGGCGTCCGTCGAAGCTGTAGATCGTGGCGCCGGGGATCGCCATCAGGATCGGTGAGTGGGTAGCGATGAGGAATTGGCCCCCGTCGTCCACACTGTCCTTGATCATGGCCAGAAAGGCGAGCTGGCTCTGAGGGGACAGGGCAGCCTCAGGCTCATCCAAGAGGTAGAGACCCCCGGGGACCAGACGAGATTGGAAGAGCTTCAGGAAGCTCTCCCCGTGGGAGTTCGCGTCCAGGTCTCGACCGTAGCGGTCCTCCATCTCACCCAGGGAACGGTGGGCGGGCCCCTTCGCCAGCGTGCGCGCCAGCTCCGAGCGCTCCCGGTAGGTCTCGTCGATCTCTTGGAGCTCCTCCTCGAAGTCCACACGCATCTCCACCAGGCGGCGAGCGAATCCGAAGAAGTCCTCGGCCCGGAGGAAGAATCCCCGGTGGGTGCGCCGGTTCCAAACGAGCTTCAGGCACCGGGCCAGGCGGCCCTGCGCCTCCAGACTGCGATCCTTGGAAGCGCTCACCGTGCCCACCGTGGGGAGTCCGGTGGCGATGGCCAGTGCCTCTATGAGGGTGGATTTTCCGGATCCGTTCTCGCCCACGAAACAACAGACGGGGCCGCCGAAGTCGAGGGCGTCGAGGCCCTGCAGCGCTGACACCGAGAAAGGGAACGCCCTCGGACTTCCGTCGTCCTCGGGAAGCTGGAGTTCGACTCTCCTCAGAGCCAAGGTTCCCGCCATTTGGTGAGCGAGAGGGGTCCCCTGGCTAGCCTCCCTCACGGCAGCGTATACGCCACCAACGCACCCGGGTAGTCCGTCCGGAAGCTCCCGACCTGCACCACGATGTACTGCTTGCCTTCGTGCATATAGGTCATCATCCCGTACTGGCCAGGAGCCGGTAGCGGGACGCTCGCCAGGATCTCGCCCGTCATTTTGTCGCGGGCGTGAAGCTCCAACGGGGCGTCGGGATCATACTGGGCAGTGCCCTGACTGAGTGACCGGGTCTGGACTAGGAGATCGCCCGCGACCATCTGGATCGACCAGCCGACGCCGCCCGACTCGGGCACATCAACGCCCGCAAGCAGAGGGTGCTCCTTGATGCGGTCAGGCGTCGGGCCGACCGGTAACGACCAGACCTTGCTTCCCGTGTTCATCTGGAAGCCGGAGAGCTGGTTGTTCATGCGTTTCCAGATCTGCAGGCCATCGACGGTCGGTAGCCCACCGCCGCCGCCCGGCGCCCACGCTGCCACCGTGGTGCCCGTGGTGGGCGTATAGTTCGGGGTAGCGCCGCCATCACCAGGTACGGCAAAGTTCGGGTTGTCCTGGTCCACCCCGTTCGTGGGCCTCATGAAGCCGGGGGCGCTGCAGGTCCGCCGGTGCGACGCATACATCATTCCCGTGCTGGGGTCCGCGACCGGAGGATGGGGGATCACGTTCCCGGCACCTTGGCAACCGACGTTGTTGAGGAAGTTGTTGTCGTGGTCGAACGGAAGCGGCGGTACGTAGAGGCCCCCGACCTGGTACTGACTCAGGATGATCTGCGCTTGCGCCTTCAGATCCGGGGTGTAGTCGATGACGTAGTCCTCGGTCAGCCCGGTCAGGATGATCGAGTCCAAAGGTGCCGGCAGAGTCGGGTAGGCCTGCGTGGCCGCAGTGTAGTTGCCGGGGACCTGCGTCTGGATGACCGGGCGCTGCTCGATGGGCCAGATCGGCTCGCCGGTCGCACGGTTGAACGCGAAGACGAGGCCTTGCTTCGTGTTCTGGATCACCGCGGGAATCTCTACCCCGTTCACCGTCAAATCCATAAGCATGGGCGGCGTCGGGAGGTCGTAGTTCCACTGGTCGCTCTTGTGGATCTGGAAGTGCCACCTCCGCTCGCCCGTCTGCACGTCGAGCGCGAGCAGGCTACCGCCGAACAGGTTGTCGCCCGGCCGGTGGCCTGCATACGACTGGACCGTCGAGGCGTTCGTCACGAGGTAGACGAGCCCCAGCTCAGGGTCGGCGGACGCGGGAGCCCACGTCGACATGTCTCCCGACCACATCCAGGCGTCGTCCTCCCAGGTCTCATGGCCGAACTCCCCAGGCCGGGGGATCACGTGGAACTTCCAGAGACGCTCTCCCGTTCTGGCGTCAAACCCCATGATGTCGCCCGGGATGTTCTCGATCCGGGTCTGGCCGTAGCTGGGCTGATGGCCCACGAGCACCACGACCACCCCATTCACCACGATCGGCGGCGCCGACGCGGTGACCATGCCGAGCTGCCTCGGGACTCCGTAGTCAGCGTCGTACGATCCTTCGTCCCAGCGCTCCCACTGGCCCCAGCCATCCAGGAGATGCGGTACCAGATCAACGACTCCGGTCTGCTCGAAATCATCGAGCGGCACAGGCGCTCCCCAGCTCTCCAGGGGCCGGCCCGTCTTGGCGTCGAGCGCCCAGAGAAAGAAGGCGGGCGAGGTGATATAGATCACGCCCCGGCCATCGATCTCGCCGTAGGCGACACCTTTGCCGTAGGCCCGCCTTGGAGAGCGCAAGAACCTGGTGGTCTCAGGCTCGCGAAACATCCAAATCGTCTCGCCGGTGGAGGGGTCGATCGCCACCACTGCCCGGCGGGTGGTGGTCACCGTGTAGAGTAATCCGTCCGCATAGATCGGCGTGGACCGGGAGAAATAGTCGAGGTTGGGGCCGAAGTTGTCGCTCTTCCAGATCCAGTCGATTTCGAGGTCCGCAAAGTTGGCGGCATTGATCTGGTCGAGGGGAGAGCTACGCGTGTGGCCGGCGTCTCCGCCCAGGTAGCGCCACTCGCCGTTTTCGGTGCCGGGGAGGCGCTGGGCGGAGGTCGCTGCTGCTGTCGCGATCAGGAGGGTGAAGGCGAGTGTTAGGCGGAGCAGGAGCGGGTTGGGGCGGATGGGTCGAAGCTTGGCGTTTGGCATCTTCGTTACTCCTTGTTTCTCGCCTTAACAGGGCCGGCTCATGTGGGGTCGGGAACGGTAGGGTGGGGGTGAGATCGGCGCAACGGCACCAGAGTTCACGGGCCATCGCGGAAGCAAGATTACGTAGGGGAGGAGCAGTGACCTCATTTTCCTCGCCCTAATGGAGCAGGGTTGCAACCTTTAATATAGTTGCGACTAAGAAGGTGAAATTCCTAGCTGCCCAGGAGATCCATGGCCCGCGCTCTTGTGATTGATGATGACGAAATGACCCGCAGGCTCGTGATCCGTATGCTCACCGGGTTAGCTTTCCAAGAGGCATTCGGCAAGGTTAGAGTAGGAATGAACGCGTTATTGGAGACCGCATGACCTACGTTCTCGCGACAATTGTTGTACTTGGCGTCCTCATTTTTGTCCACGAGCTCGGCCACTTCATGGCCGCGAAGTCCGTGGGCATCGATGTGCAACGTTTCTCGATCGGTTTGGGTCCGACCATGTTCGGCTTTCGGAGGGGCGAAACTGAGTATGTGATCAGCTGGGTGCCACTGGGCGGATACGTGAAGATGGGCGGGATGGACGACGAGGTGATGGAGCGGATCGAAGGAGGCGCCGGAGAAGGAGCCGAGGAGGGGGCCAAAGAAGGGGCGGAGGAAGGAGCCGGGGAGGGGGCGCTCACTCAGCCCCGTGAGCCGAAGCCCGGCGACTTCGACGGCAAACCCATTTGGGCCAGGACGTTCGTGATCTCCGCGGGCGTCATCATGAACATGCTGTTCGCGTTTGTCGTCTACACAGGTGTGAACGCTCGGTGGGGGCTCCAGGAGCTCGTCGAACATCGGGTGGGGCGTGTTGTGCCGGAGTTACTTCCCCCCGGCGCGGAGGCGCTTTCCGAGTTGCCCTCCGGAGCTCGGCTGGTTTCCATCGGAGGCGTCCAGGTGAACCATGCGGGCGACGTCCGGGATGGCTTTCTCGAGGCGCCTGCCGGGCCCCTTGCGATCGTCACGGACGAGCCGAGAATGGAGGTCGAGATCGACCTCACTCCCGATCCGCAGGAGAGGGTCCGGATTCTACAGGATGGCTTGTTGCTTTGGATCGACGCAGAAGTGGGCCTCCTTGTCCCTGGCGACCCGGCAGCGCGGAGTGGGATGGAGGCCGGCGATCGGATTTCGGTGGCGGATGGGGTGGCCATAAGCAACTGGTGGGACTTGGTGGACGTGATCGAGGCCCACCCGGATATCCCCATGGAGGTTACGCTGGAGAGAGAGGGCCGCTCCCTCACGCTCTCGGTGACACCGGAGGCCGAGCAGGTAGAAGATCCCGTGACGGGCGAGACGGTGACCGAGGGGAAGGTCGGGATCAGCGCGCCGGTTGGGGAGTTGGTGTATGAGGACGTCTCGCTGACCCAAGCCGTGCAGCTTGGTTATGCCGAGACGGTGGGCGTCAGCCGGCAGATCCTGGGTTTCGTTCGCGACTTGTTTACCGGCGGAGTGCCACTCCGCTCGCTCGGGAGCATCGGGACGATCGGGGACATCGCCGGACAGGCCGCGGAACGCGGGCTGGAGACCTTTCTGCGGTTCATGGCCTTTTTCTCGATCAACCTTGCGATTCTCAACCTGCTTCCCATTCCGGTTTTGGATGGTGGCCATCTTGTTTTTCTCGGCATTGAGGCCGTCCGTGGCAAGGCGCTTTCGGTGGAGACAAGGATGAGATGGACTCAAGTCGGGGTCGCGGTGGTCCTGGGGATCATGCTCCTGGCTCTAGGAAACGACCTCCTGACGTACATTCCGGAGTTGTTCGGGCTGTAGAGGCCGGAGCATACCCATTCCCGTTCTCGAGCGCGGCTACACTCATCCGGAGAGCCACCATGGCAATCAATGAAGATCTTACGGGATTTATCCGAGAGGCCCTGAATCGAGGCCTACCACGCGACGAGATCCGAGACGCACTGAGTCAGGCCGATTGGTCAAACGAAGAGGTGCAAGCAGCCCTCCGGTCGTTCGCGGCAGTCGACTTCCCCATTCCCGTACCCCGACGACGACCGTCGCTCTCGGCTCGAGAGGCGTTCGAGTACCTGGTTCTCTTCGGCACACTCTACATGAGTGCCGTTAGCCTGGGAATCCTTCTCTTCCAATTCATCAACCTCGCTTTTCCGGATCCGCTGTGGTCCCAGGACTTTATCGACGAGCAGATCCCGGACACCATCCGGTCGTCGATCGCGGCGCTCTTCGTCGCCACGCCTATCTTCCTCTACGCTGCAAAGGCCAATAGCCGGGCGCTCGCTCTCGCACCGCTGAAACGAACCTCCCCCATTCGCCAGTGGCTCACGTACTTGACCCTTGCGATCGCAGGAGCTGTACTCATCGTTGACACCACCATCGTGGTCTACAACCTCATCTCCGGGGACTTGGCCATCCAGTTTCTGCTGCGGACCCTGACGATCGGAGGTATCGCCGGTACTGCCTTCGTCTATTTCCTAACAGCGCTTCGACGCGATGAGAAGGAGGTCGAAGCATGAAGCCGTCTCCCGGCCAAACCATAGTGGCCGCCGCCGGAGTCGTCAGTCTGATATCCATCATCACTGGCGTCATCCTGGTCGGGACACCGTCCGAGAGCCGCCTGCAAAGATTCGATTCGACCCGAATCGAGGACCTCAAGGAGATCATGGCTGGGATGGATTCGTTCTGGAGCCGTAACGAACGCTTGCCTACATCCCTCGAGGAGTTGATGGCGGACCCACGCGTCGAGGTCAAGATGCAGGATCCGGGCTCAGCAGAGCCGTACGACTTTACCGCGATGGACGAGGATACGTACAAGCTCTGTGCAACCTTCGATCTCGAGTCGCTGACGCCGGGGCGTCCAAGCTCGGCGGATTTCTGGAAGCACGGAGCAGGTAGGCAGTGTTTCGATCTGGATGTCGATACCAGTGATGAAGTGACGGGCAGGTAGGCGATCTGATGAGCGATTGTAACACCGGGCCCCTTCCCTTACTGTGAGACAAGACCCTACTTGGAGGCCTCGATCGTGGAGGTCCCAGAACAAACAGCCCCGCCGCCAGTCCAGGTCCAGGTAGAGCCGCCGCTCAACACGGTATTGTTGTCCGTGAAGGTCACCGTAAACTCCTCGGATCTCGAACCACCATCTGCGCGGTACGTGGCCGCCCACGTGCCCTCCGTATCGATGAGGGTTCCGGTGTAGTAAAGCCCTGCGCTGGTGACCCTCAAGTCAATGCCGACCTGCACGATGAGAAGATCGACGGTACCCTCAGTGATGCTTCCACCACATCCGGTGGCGTCGTCAGTGTACGACGCCGACCAGTTGCCGCTCGCCAGCGGTGCGAGACCGGTGCTGTCATCCCCGCAGGCGGCCAGCAGTAGAGCCAACACCACTGGTACGCTCCAGCGTGAGCTTCGAAATCTCACCTTGCCTCTCCGGTAAGCGTCCATCTAACAACTTCGCGACTCAATATAGGGAGCCGGTCCGCCTCGGCTACGCGCAAAACCCAGGCACCGGGCTCTCGACCACTCGAGGCCGTACCCCGCGAGCGGAGCGGTGGGTGCAAGCAAGAACCCGCCATACGTAATAAGGCGTGCTTGCTCCACACAACCTCACACGCGAGAATCACTCCTCACCCGACTGGAGCGATGGAATGAAACGGACGGCCGCAGGACTAGGAATGGTTACCCTGCTCGTGATGTGGGTCACGATCCCCGTGGGTGCTCAGGAGTTGGAGCAAGGCACGTGGACAGGCACACTGACCCCTCCCCCAGGCGGTGAAGTTCCCGTCACGTTCGAGGTCGGTGGGACCGACGGCGCCCTTTCTATCGTCATGAGTGCGCCCCTGGTGGAGCCGCCCATGGTGTTTAATGACGTGAAACTCGACGGAGACGAGCTGACCTTCTGGTGGGCGCCGGATATCCGACTCGACTGTAGGCTTCTCCGGAAGGAGGACGGAAGCTTCGAGGGGCCTTGCTCGGACGGGAGTGGACCCGCCGGAGAGGGAATCCTCAAGATGCTGCCACCGTCAGGCAACTAGGAGGGTACGTCATCATGAAAAAGCGTTCCTACATACACATGTACATCTCCATTCGGACACTTCTGTGCGCCGCGCTCCTGGTAGTGGCGGGAACGACCCTCCACCTGGCGACGGGGACGGCTCTCCACGCTCAGAACGTCACCACACCCATGACCGAGTTCGGTCACAACATCGGTGACGACTACTGGCTAGCGACGTACACAGAACTGACCGCGTACTGGCAGAAACTCGCCTCGGAGTCACCGCGTATGGTGCTGGACACCATCGGTTATACCGCCGAAGGCCGGCCTCACCTCATGGCCATCATCACGTCTCCCGCGAACCACGCGAACCTCGAGCAGCACAAGACGAACGCGCGGCGGTTGGCACTCGCGAATGACATTAGCGAGGCAGAAGCACGCGAGCTGTCACAGACCGCCAAGGCCGTGGTGTGGATCGACGGAGGGTTACACGCGACCGAAGTCCTTGGCGCAGCGCAGCTCATGGAGATGGCCTATCAGATGGTGAGCCTCGACGACGCCGAGACTCAGCGCTTTCTGGACGACGTGGTCACGCTGCTGGTGCACGCCAATCCGGACGGAATGGAGCTGGTGTCGGGCTGGTACATGCGCGAGCCCGACCCGATGCAGCGCAGCACCGGCGGCATCCCCCGACTCTATCAGAAGTACGTCGGACACGACAACAACCGCGACTCCTACATGGTGACGCAGCCCGAGACCGAGAACATCTCGCGTATCATGTTCCGCGAGTGGTATCCCCAGATCATGTACAACCACCACCAGACGGGCCCCTCGGGCACGGTACTCTTCGCACCGCCGTTCCGGGATCCCCCAAACCACAACGTACATCCGCTCGTGACGCTCGGAATCCAGGCCGTGGGCACGGCCATGCATCAGAGACTCGTCGCCGAGGGTAAGCCGGGTGCGACAATGCGGCAGGGGGCCAACTATTCCGCGTGGTTCAACGGCAACCTCCGCACCACCAGTTACTTCCACAACATGATCGGTATCCTGACGGAGACGCAGGGTAACCCGACGCCCATGCGTATCCAGTTCGTGCCCAACCGGCTGCTGGCCGTGAACGATCTGCCCGCTCCGATCGAGCCCCAGGAGTGGCATTTCCGGCAGTCCGTCGACTACTCGATCACGAACAACCGCGCCATTCTGGACTACGCCTCGCGGTACCGCGAGACCCTGCTCCACAACCGCTATCGCATGGGGGCGGAGGCTATCCAGCGCGGGAGCGAGGACTCGTGGACCATCAGGCCCAAACTCGTCGAGAGCGTGACCGCCGAGCTCGCCGCCGAAAGGCGTGCAGCAGCGGGCGGGGGCGGAGGAGGCTTCGGCCGCGGCGGTTTGCCAGCCGACGGGTTCCAACGCTTCCGCGATCCCGACCTGCGAGACCCGCGCGGCTACATCATCCCCTCGGACCAGCCCGACTTCCCCACCGCCGTGAAGTTCGTGAACACGCTGGAGAAGAATGGGGTCACGATCCACAGGGCAACGGCAAACTTCACCGTCGACGACAAGACCTACCCTACCAACTCGCTCATCGTGCGTAGCGATCAAGCCTACGCCCCGCACGTGTACGACATGTTCGAGCCGCAGGATCATCCGAACGACTTCGAGTACGACGGTGGTCCGCCCGTGCCCCCCTATGACAACGCAGGGTACACGCTCGCGTTGCAGATGGGTGTGGAGTTCGATCGTATTCTGGAAGGCTTCGACGGACCCTTTGTGGTGGTGGAAGGCTTCTCGTCACCGCCTCCAGGTCGTGTCACCGATGCTGACGGCGCCGTCGTCGACTTCCATACGCCATCCTCTGCTGACGGCGTCACCGGCTTCCTGGTCAGCCACGCCGTGATCGACGCGGCCATCGCGACGAACCGACTGCTTGCGGCGAACCAGCAGGTCTATTGGATATCGGAGTCCGTGACCGCCGCCGGTCAAAGCTGGCCTCCCGGAACCCTGTGGGTGCCCTCGACGGCGATGAGCCGTGAGATGATCGCACAGATCGCCCCCGAGCTCGGTCTGGACTTCGTGGGCGCCGGATCCACGCCAAACGTGGACGCACTGGAACTCAGCCCAGTCACCGTCGGCCTCTGGGACCAATATGGCGGTTCGATGTCGTCCGGGTGGACACGATGGATGTTCGAGCAGTATGAGTTCCCGTACGAAGTGGTCTATCCCCAGACCCTGAATGGGACGCGGCTCGAAGACGACTTCGACGTCTTGGTTTTCGAGGACGGAGGGATCCCACGGGCTGGTGGCGGCTTCGGGGGGGGTCGGGGTGGCGCCGGTGGCCGGAGCAATATCCCGCAGGAATATCAGCCGATGCTCGGCAGCGTAACCGCCCAAGAGACCGTGCCGAACCTCATCGACTATGTCCGGGCCGGGGGCACGCTCCTAGCCATCGGCTCGTCGACCAGCATCGCGACTCATGCGGGTCTGCCCATGACGAACCATCTTACGGACGGAGCGGACAATCCCTTGGGGCGTGCCGAGTACTACGTGCCCAGCTCGGTGCTCGAGATGGCGGTCGACAACACACAGCCGCTCGCCTATGGGTTCGGGGACCACACGAACATCATGTTCAACAACAGCCCCGTTTTCCGCCTCTTGCCGCAAGCGCCCAGCCTGGGTGTCACACCCGTGGCGTGGTTCGACTCCGAGACGCCGCTTCTGAGCGGGTGGGCTTGGGGGGAGCAGCGGCTCTTCGGCGGCACAACGGTCTCAGAGGCCAAACTCGGCGCGGGCCGCATGTTCCTCTTTGGTCCGCTCATCAAGAAGCGGGCGCAACCTCATGCGACGTTCAAGTTCCTTTTCAACGGCATCCACCTCGGGGGTGCGACGCCGGTACGGTTGGGAGGTGTGGCGGATTGATGACGGCGAATCTTCCCGAGAAGACCTACACAGAGGCGCAACTGACCCGAGCCACGGTCACCTCGAGGGTGATCGGGTGGCTTCAGGGAGGGGCAGTGGTGCTTGGGGGGGCGATCCTGTTGCAGTTCCTCGGCTGGATTCCCGTGATCATCGGTCTGGTCGTTGCGGGCTGGGTGCTCATAAAGCTCCTGTCCCGTTCGAAGAACCAGAAGGACGAGGACGAGCAGTAAGAGCAGCGCTACGGCCTCCAGTGAGCCGCCTAATGAGCCTCAACGCCCGCTCGGCCGGACCGTCCGCCTCGAGCAGGTCCTGCCGGACGGCCGGCTCGAGCGGGAGAACGGCCGAGAGGCCGTCGACCGCCTCTTCATCCGGGAGATCCGAAGACGGCAGCCCTATACCAGGCGAAACGGAACTGAGGGCTCTTTCGAGTTGCTGGCGTCTCTGTTTGAGTAGCGGGCGATCGCTTGGCTCGATCACCTCCGGCAGTGCTTCAACCTCCGCCAGCCGGTAGGAACGGCTCGCATCCTCGCTCAGGACCTGAAACTTCTCGAACCCTTCCAAGACGATGTTGTACCGTCCGTCGGGCAGTTCTTCGGCCGTGATGATGACCCCAGCGCAACCGACTTCGAAAATCGGCGGTCGTCCTTCGTACTCCGCCTCGTGGCCCGGTTGCAGCAAGATCATGCCGATGATGCTGTCGCCCTCGAGTGCGTCAGCCACCATCGCGCGGTAACGCGACTCGAAGATGTGCAACGGCACACTGCTGTTTGGAAACAGTACGACGTCCTGGAGAGGAAAGATCGGTATGGTGTCCGGCAGCGTCATGACTGCATCCGGGTCGGATTGGGCCGCGCTGGAACCTGCGGCACTCAGCACGGAAATCAGCGCGATCGTGCACCCCAGCGTGACGGGCCTCATGCGGCGACTTTCGATCGGGAGACGAGATCGGCCATGGCCGACAAGATGCTTCCAGGGCGTGTGTGGCGGCAAGCGTCTCGCCAGCCGCCCCATCGGGCACAGCGCGGATCGTACTACAGCAGACGCTCCAGCGGTCGTGTCAAGCACGTGGGGCCCCCGCCCCCCTTCAAGCTGATCTCCCCACCCCGGTACTCCGTCACCTCCACCCCGGCCTCCTCGAGGCGCGCCCTAGTGCGGGCATTCCCCTCAACAAGCAAGCACTTCCGAGGAGCGACAGCCAGAGCGTTCGCGGCCATCGTCTCGAACTCTTCGTCCGGAACCTCCACGAGCCCGAACCCTCGCTCGAGCAACTCTTCGCGGAACGGAACCGGCATCAGCGGCGAGTATATGAGCGCCAGATCGCGATCGATGGGGCTGAAGATGGACATCAAGTGGAAGACGTCGCCCGGACCCCGCCAATGGGGCAACGGCACCACAATCAAGTCGTCCACGGCATCACCCAACAGGGCGCGAAACTGACGGATACCCTCGTCGTTGGTGCGATAACCTCTGCCGACGGCCACCGTACGTTCGTCGAGCCAGGCGACATCACCGCCCTCCAGCCGGCCCTCCCCACCGATTTCTCCCAGGATCGGAAGCCCCCAAGCTCTAAACTGGGCCTCCTGAGAGGCGGGCTCGGCGCGTCGGGCTTCCTTGCCCATGCTGCACAGGACGATCCCTCGATCGGTCGCCACCGAGGCGTCTCGGACGTAGATGGCGTCGAGGGTCCCTTCGTCCGCATGCGGGAGTAACACCGTCTCGATCCCGAACCCGTGGAGTATCTCCACGAGATGTCCATGCTCCTCCACGGCCGGCTCGAAGTCTGGCGGGTCCGTGAAGTTCAGCTTTTGCCACTGGCGATCGATTTCGGCCTGACTCGAGAACGCGTCCCTGGCACTCATGAGCACGACCCGGCGGAGGGGATCCACGTCGGATTGGGCGATGCTCTCCGACCCCCCGCTCGATGTCAGTGGCCCACCCGCTCCCCCAGCGCCTCGAACCAGTTCGTGATCACCAGAAATCGCTCGGGGTTAGGTCCCTGCGAGGAAACCACATGTTTGCCTACTTGTATCTGCGGTGGGCCACTACCGCCTGGAGTCACTCGCTCCCTGCGCTTCTATCCTCTCCTCATAACGCGCACCGCTCAGAACGCCCGCTAAGCTGTAGTTGCCCTCGTGACAGGCGTACTCGTAGAGTTGGGCGTCGAACTTGTTGATCGGGATCTGTCCGCCCCAGCGTTCGGTCCACATCGTCGGATCATCGATGGTGAACTCGTAGAGGATCGTCTCTTCGTCTGCCCGACTGAAGCGTTCGATTACAAGAGCGTCCTCCGAAGGGGGGACTCCCCGGATCGTCTGTTGTGGATTGATGTTCGTGGTCTCGACCACGAGCACGTCTCCCTCCCAACGACCCCAGGAATTGCCGAACCACGGACGGACGTCCTTGCGCATCGTCTGGGGCTCACCAATCGGGATGATCCGTACGTCGTGAACCATCTCCGACATGATCATCAGGTGATCGGCCGTCTGCACGATGATGTAGTTGGAGTTGTAGGCCCCGGTGGGGAGCATGGGGGGGCCCACAGGGGACCCGAACATGATGCAGCGCTCGGCCATCGGCCTCAGTTCCGGGTGGTCGTATTGGCCGAAGGGGCTCCTGAGATCCCGGCGCTCCTGCATCATCTGTTGGGCCTCCGGCGTGAGCGCCGGGGGACGCCCATTCGCCGGAACCGTGACCAGAGAGGTTCTGGGCTCGCCATTAACGACGGCGACCCGCGAGCCCCGCTCCCAATAGACCTCGTTGTATTCGACGCCGCTCAGTCGAGCCTCGTTACTCCCGGACGTGCGCTCCGTCCTTCCACACATGACGGTGCCCGGATTCGCGGGGCAGTTACCGTCGGTCTGCTCTCTCTCCGCGACTTCCTCCGGGGTGTACACCGGACCCCTATCCCCAGTCCGCTGAAACGGAGTGAGCGTGGAATTCGACCAGTTCCCCTGAAAATCCGGACGGCCGTCGACTGTCCTTGGGACTTCCCACTCGACGTCGGACGCTCGAGACTGCGCCGCCGCGGTCGAGACAGGCGCTGCCGTTGCACAGAGAACTGCGAGAACCACCATCATACGATTGCTCATCTCGACCTCCATTCCGGCGGAATCCAGGACCTGCCCGGCACTCTCATCAGATAGCCCTTCTGGCGGGTCAGGATAATGTGAAGCGTGGGGCTGATGCGGTCAACGTGAGGGGGCAAGGCGAGAACATGATCGGGCGATGTGATGGCCGGTTGAGACGCCCGACGGGACCGATCAACGACCATCCTCTGGTTCATGTCGAATAACGCTGACGGGGTCCCCCGGGACTCACCTCCGAGCACGTAAATCATACCATTGACCGACTGTCCCTCCGTATGTTGGAGTCCGCTGCGATCCTGCCCCTTGCGATCCTAACCCGGAGAAACGGAGTTGCGGTTCCTGGCCGTGCCGAGAAGTCACGTATCCTGTCGGCGACCCGCTGATCGATCCAATTTGACGAGTAACGGCACACCAACGATTACACACCAGCAACTGCACTGGAGTTAGGAGCCATCATGGCCATTCGTGAGACTGCACAGAGCCCCTCAACCGACGAGGCGGAACTCCCGATTCCCAATTTCATCGGGGGAGAGTGGATGCGGTCATCGACATCCGACACGCTCCCGGTCCATGACCCGGGCACCGGGCAGCTGCTCGGACAAGTGCCGCTCTCGACTTGTGACGACGTAGACGCCGCGGTGGCGGCGGCCAAGGAGGCTTTCCCGGCGTGGCGGGCGACCCCTGCCGTGGACCGCGTGCAGGTCCTGTTCCGCCTGAAGGCTCTCCTCGACGAACATCGGGACGACCTGGCGCGAGAGTTGAGTCGCGAGCACGGCAAGAACGTTGCCGAGACTTCGGGCGAGATCCGGCGGGGGATCGAAAATGTTGAGCACGCCTGCGGGATCCCCACGCTGATGATGGGTGAGACCCTGGAAGATGTGGCTCGGGGAGTCGACTGTGAGACCGTTCGCCAACCCCTGGGCGTCTTCGCGGGGATCACGCCCTACAACTTCCCGGTGATGATCCCGATGTGGTTCTGGCCCTACGCGGTGGCAACCGGAAACACGTTCGTCTTAAAGCCGAGCGAGCAAGATCCGCTCACGCACCAGAGGATCGTCGAAATGGCGGTGGAGGCGGGTCTCCCGAGCGGGGTGCTCAATGTGGTCCATGGTGACGCAACGGCGGCTGATGCGATCCTCAAGCACCCAGACGTCTCAGGAGTCTCATTCGTCGGCTCGAGCGCGGTCGCCCGGCTCGTGTATGCGAAAGCCGGACAGACGGGTAAGCGGGTCCAGGCCCTGGGTGGCGCGAAGAACCACATGGTCGTCCTCCCCGACGCCGATCTGGACTTGGCCACCGACGCCGCCATCTCGTCCGTGTTTGGCTCAGCGGGGCAGCGCTGCCTCGCGAACAGCGTTCTGGTAGGGGTGGGAGAAGCTTATGATCAGGTGAAGGTGCAGTTGCTCGAAGGCGCCAATTCCCTCCGGGTGGGCTACGGGTTGGACGAGGGCACGTTCATGGGGCCCGTCATCTCACGCCGGCACCGGGACCGGGTCATCGACTTGATCGACCAAGGAGAGCGGGAGGGCGCTGATGTGGCGCTCGACGGGCGGGAGTTCCAGGTCGACGGCTACCCTGAGGGTCACTGGGTCGGGCCCACCGTCTTGGAGGGCGTGGATCCCGGAATGAGCGTGGGACAGGAGGAGGTCTTCGGCCCTGTGCTGGGCCTCACGCGTGCGGAGTCGGTCGAAGACGCGATCGCGCTCATGCACGAGGTCGCGTATGGAAATGCGACCTCGATCTTCACCCGTAGCGGACGGGCAGCCCGGGAGTTTCGCTACCACGCAGGCATCAGCATGATCGGCGTGAATATCGGAGTGGCGGCTCCGATGGCGTGCTTTCCCTTCGGCGGCTCCCGGGCCTCGTTCTACGGCGACCTGAAGGCTCAGGGAAAGGACGCCATCGAATTCTTTACGGACAAACGGGTGGTCATCAGCCGCTGGTGATTGGGCAGAAAAAGATCTCGCCGGTCCAAGAACAGACCGTTACTATCATCGGCATCCGCACCGGCGCCGCCAGCGATTGCCAAGTCTGCCGCCGGCCCGAACATGCCACGGAGGAATGATGACCAACGCACGTAGATGCCCCCGCCTCGTCACGGTGCTTTCACTGTCAGTAGCCTTGGGGCTCGCCCCCGCCGCGCTCGAGGCTCAGTCGCCACCGGCCCAACCGCCGGCGGACTGGGGGCCCATCTCGATCAATTTGGAGGAGATCTCCTACCCGCATCCGGTAGAGTTCCTGAACCTGAAGCTATTTGGCCAGGACGTCCGGATCGCGTACATGGACGTGTCGCCGATCGGGCCACCGAACGGTCGGGCCGTCGTACTCCTACACGGAGGGAGCTACTACGGGTGGTACTGGAAGGAGCAGATCGAGGCTCTTCGTAGCGAAGGGTATCGGGTCGTCGTGAAGGACCGCCTCGGGTGGGGCAAATCCTCCAAGCCCATCCTTCCGTACAGCATGAGCTTGCACGCTTCCAACACGGCACAACTCATGGAGCACCTGGGCATCTCCCAGGCAGCCATCGTCGGCCACTCGATCGGCGGCCAGATGGCCACCCGCTTCGCCTTCCTCTATCCGGAGATGACGACGCACCTCGTGACGGTCAACCAGATCGGCCTGACCGACGGCCGGGCAGGACGGGGCTATCGGCCCTTCACCGGGCAGATCAACGCGGAGCCGGACCCGCAGAGCGTGTACGAATCAGCGGTTCGCACGGATATGCGCCGCTACGTGAACTGGAAACCCGAGTTCATCGATCACCTTCGTATCCGGTACGGCCAAAGCCTCAGCGGCGACTGGCCACGGCTGGCCTATGTGCGATCGCTCGGTGGCAACCTGCGTGGGATGGATACGGTCGTGGACGACTGGCCGCACATCCAGACGAAGACGCTGATCCTCGGCGGGGAAGTCGACGGACCCAACTTTCCAGAGAACGCGCGGCATGCAGTGGACGTGCTCCCCAACGCCGAAATCTTTCTGATCCCCGGGGTCGGCCACAACCCACACGAAGAGGTGCCTGAGATCGTGAGCGCCGAGCTGATCCGCTTCCTCGGGTCGTGACCATGGAGCACACTCGCCGCCGGTTTCTCGGATCCGCCGCCGCTGTTGCGGCAGCGCTGGGAATCGATGGATTCGACAGTTCGCTCACCGCGGCCCCTCCCAAGGACCTCCCCTCGGAGCGGTTGCGTAGAGGCCTCGGCCGGGGCACTCGCCAGCAACCTCAGATCATCTACACGAATGCACGCGTCTATACGATCGACAACCGGGTCCCGCGCGCGGAGGCCTTCGCGATCGACGAGGACCGATTCCTGGCGGTGGGGGCCGCGGATGACATCCTGAATCTGGCCGGCCCGGGCACCCAGGTGATCGATGCCGAAGGCATGACGATCGTTCCCGGCTTCGTCGACTCGCACTCCCACCCGAGCGGGGTGAACGAGCTGAATGGCGTGAACGTGAACCTTCGCACGGTCGAGGAGGTCAAGGCCGTGCTGGCCGCGAAGGCCGCCACCACGCCTCCGGGCTTCTGGGTCCGAGGCTACATGTACGACGACACGAAGCTGGATCGGCCGGTGACCCGCACGGACCTCGACGAGGCCGTGCCGAACCACCTCGCGAGTGTGGGGCACCGGGGCGGGCATACCGGCGTCTACAACAGCATGGCCTTCGAGCAGGCGGGGATCTCGTCTAGTACACCCGACCCCTCCGACGGTCGGTTCTACCGGGAAAACGGCGTCTTCACCGGCAAGGTCGCGGAGGCAGCCCGGAACGCCTTCAACAGGATCGGACGAACCGAGCCGGTCACCGCCGAGACCAGGGCGGAAGCGATCGCCTACATCTCCCAACAAATGTCGGCGGCAGGGCTCACCTCAGTACACTCGGCCGGCGCGAGCCGAGGGCTGTTCACCGCGTTGGAGACCGCCCACGCTAGAGGAGAACTACGCTTTCGGATGTGCATGTTCGCGCGCGGTGGCTTCTACCGTGATCTCGTGAGTAACGGGCTCCGTACGGGAGACGGGGACGAATGGATTCGCATCGGCGGAGTGAAATACGCCGCCGACGGTTCCGCCTCAGAGCGTACCATGCGGATGAGCACACCCTACGTGGGCAGACCAGACGACGTCGGCATCCTCACGATGACACAGGAGGAGATTCACGAAGCCGTCGAAGAGGCGCACCGGGCCCGCTGGCAGATAGGGATCCACGCCAACGGCGACGTGACCATCGACATGGTCCTGAACGCATACGAGCGGATGCAGCGTCTGGTGCCGAGACCCGATCCGCGCCATCGCCTCGAGCACTGTACGCTGGTAAATCCGAACCTTCTGTCGAGGATCGCGGACGGCGGCTTCATCCCGACCCCCTTCTACACGTACGTCTACTACCACGGCGGTAAATGGGGAGAGTACGGCCAGGAGAAGCTGCGCTGGATGTTCGCGCATCGATCCTTCCTCGACTACGGCATTCCGGTCCCCGGCGCGTCGGACTACATGCCTGGACCGTACGAGCCCATGATGGCCCTGCAAAGCATGGTGACTCGGACCGACTACGCGGGCAGGGAGTGGGGGCCGAACCAACGGGTCACGGTCGACGAAGCTCTCAAGATTTGCACGTTGAACGGAGCACACGCTTCGTTCGAGGAGGGCCTCAAAGGTACCATTACGGAGGGCAAGCTCGCCGACTTCGTGTTACTCGGTCAGGATCCGCACGATGTGGACCCGAGCGAACTCATCAACGTCCCGGTCGTCAAGACGGTGGTTGGCGGGAGGACGATGCACGAGGGCTAGCATCTCTTTAAGGATTCCCCGAGGATCCGGTGAAGTTTACACCCGGCCCTGCTCGCGCTCCACCAACACCCGCCGCAAGATCTTCCCCGCCGGTGACTTCGGCACTTCATCGACGAACTCCACTCGACGGATCTTCTTGTGCGGAGCCACAACAGCGGCGACAAAGCTCATCACGTCCTCGGCAGACAACTCGCCGTCTGCAACGACGAACGCCTTGGGCACCTCGCCGGCGTCCGGGTCGGGGCTCCGGACGACCGCGACATCCTTGATTTGCGGATGCGTGAGGAGCAACGCTTCTAACTCGGCGGGCGCGACCTGGAACCCCTTGTACTTGATGAGCTCCTTGAGCCGATCGACGATGTAGAAGTATCCGTTCTCATCGGCGTATCCGATGTCCCCGGTGTGGAGCCATCCGTCTTCGTCGAGCGTCTCGGCGGTGGCATCGGGGCGATTCAGGTATCCGCGCATCACCTGTGGCCCTCTGATCCACACTTCACCGCGTTCTCCAGGCCCCAGCGCCGTACCCGAGTCGACGTCGACGATTTGTGTCTCGGTGTTCGGCAGGCTCGGTCCGATCGAAGCGTGTGGGCACTGGCCCCTGACCTGGTTCGGTCCGTGGTGGGTCACCGGACTGGTCTCGGTCAGCCCGTAGCCCTGACCCACAATGCAGTCCAGACGCTCCTCGACCGCCGATGCGAGGCCCTCGCCCAGCGGGGCGGCTCCCGAATTGATCGCGTCGAGGCTCGAGAGGTCGTATTGGTCGACGACGGGATGTTTGGCGAGAGCCAGGAGAATGGGCGGGACCAGGTGCAAGTAAGTGACTCCATAATCCTGGAGTGCGCCTAGGAACGTCTCGAGCTCGAAGCGCGACATAACCACGATGCGCGCCCCATTGGAGAGCGCCCAGTTCATGATCACAAGAAGCCCGTATATGTGAAAGAAAGGCAGGATCGCGATCACGGTGTCTTCCTCGGTGAGCCCTCGCGACAGGCTGTGCATGCCGTCGAGCTGGACCATGTTCGCGACTAGGTTCCGGTGCGTGAGCATGACACCTTTCGAGCCACCCGTCGTCCCGCTCGAGTATGGTAGGGCCACCAAGTCCTTATCGGACTCGATCTCCGGCACCTCTGCGAGTTCAGGCGAGTCCTTCAGCGCCGAAAAGGGCGTCGCACCCGGGGCGTCGTCGAAGCTGAAGATCTCCTCGATTCCGCCAGCCTCCTCTGCGGCTTCGCGCGCCTTCTCCATGAAGGCGCTCGCGGTGATGAGGAAGCGGGCCCCCGCGTCACGGAGCTGGCTTGCCAGTTCGGCGGCGGTGTAGTGGGGATTCACGGTGGTGACGACACCCCCGGCGAGCGCCGCCCCGTGAAAGGCGATCGGGTACTCGACCGTGTTCGGGCTGTAGATGCCGAGCACGTCTCCCTTTGCGAAACCACGTGCCGCAAGTCCACCTGCTACCCTCCGGATCGAACCAGCGAGCTCACCGTACGACGTGGTGGCACCGGTGGTCCCGTCGACGAGCGCCGTCTTTCCGGCGAGTTCCTCTGCCGAGCGGAGCACATGCGTCGTCACCATGGTTTCGGGTATGGTGACGTCGGGGTAGGGACTTCGAAAAATCATGGTGCCTTCTGGAGGCCTCTCCGGAGGCCTGTCGCGCGACCCGCTGCGCTTCCTCAACAGGCCTCTAGTGATCTCGTGCGGATTGGGATAGCATGAATCCCGATCTACGGCAACCAGCCCAGGCACGCCACTCCTTTCACGGCTCCCTACTCGGCTTCCTCGACGACCCACGACACATGACCACGACCATGACACGACCCTACGGCGGCAGCTTCCTCATCCACGAGACGTCGCCTGACGAAGTAGTGACACCCGAGGACCTCGGGGACGAAGACCGCATGCTCATGCAAGCCTTCGAGGACTTCGCCGACCGGGAGGTCGGCCCGCATCTCGAAGCGTTGTCGGAGGGGTCGGGTGACCTCGCCCGCTCTCTGTTCGAGAAGGCTGCGGAACTCGGACTCTTCATGGCGGAGGTTCCTGAGGAATACGGCGGACTCGACCTCAACGTTCTCGCCGTCACCGGCATGTGCTCGATTCGCTCCAAACTCGGGAGCCTCGGCTCGTTGATCTTCGGCCATCAGGGCATCGGCATGCTCCCGCTCATCAACTTCGCGACCGAGGAGCAACGCGAACGTTACCTCGGGCCCTGTATGAACGGGGAGATGCTCTCGGGCTTCGCGTTGACCGAGCCCGGCACCGGATCGGACGCCATGAACATCACGACGCGTGCGGTGCTGAACGAAGAGAGTACGCACTACGTGGTGAACGGGGGCAAGCAATGGATCACCAACGCCGCATGGGCGGACATCTTCATCCTCTTTGCCAAGGTGGACGGTGAGCACTTCACCGCTTTCATCATGGACGGCGACAGCGACGGGCTGACCGTTGGCGCGAACGAGCGACTCCTGGGGCAGCACGGCTCGTCCGTGGCTGCACTCTCGCTCGAAGACGTGCACATCCCAGTCGATAACCTGCTCGGCGAGATCGGCAAAGGCCACCTGGTCGCGTTCTGCACGCTCAACATGGGCCGGCTCAAGCTTGCAACGAACAGCACCTCAGGCGCTCGCGCGGCCGTCGAGGTCGCTGCCAAGTACGCGGTGGAGCGGACGCAGTTCGGGCGACCGATCGGTGAGTTCGGCCTGATTCAGCGGAAGCTGGCGGACATGGCGTCGCGCGCTTACGCCGCGGAGGCGGTCGCCTACCGAACGGCCGGCTTGGTCTACAACGCGTTAGAGGCGGCGGCGGGCGAGGGACGCCCCACGTTGGACGCCAAACTGGCGACCCTCTCGGAGTTCTCGGCCGAGTGTGCGATGGCCAAGGTTCAGACTTCGGAGGCATACAACTCCCTCGCCGATGAGGCGGTACAGGTCTTCGGCGGATACGGGTTCAGCGAGGAATACCCACCGGCGCGTATGTACCGGGATTCGCGCATTGCCCGCATCTACGAGGGCACGAACGAGATCTGCAGGCTGTACGCGCAAAGGGCGATGCTGAGGCGTGCCTGGAAAGGGAAGCTGGACTTCGAGGGCGCCATCGCGGCGGTAGGCGATGTCGTGCCCGGTGGCTCCGCACCTGGGGATACCGGCAACGGATCCCCCGACGCCGGCGGAGATGGTGACTTCGAAACCCACGCGAACACCATCGAGAACCTCAAGAAGGTCTACCTCTGCCTGGTACGCGAAGTGTGCAGCGAGGTGGAGCAGGAGCGGATGTTCGATGCCGACAACCAGCAGCTGATGGCCAGCTTGGCCGACGTCGCGATCGAGATGTTCGCGGCAGAGAGCATCTTCCTGCGCGTGGCCAAGGGTCGGCCCGATCGGAGTGCGGAGGAAAACGAGTTCTACGAATCGATGGCTACGATCTATCTCTCTCGCGCCGCGGACCGAACCCGTCAGGAGGCCAACGAGATCCTTGGCGCGCTCTTCAGGGGCGCCGAGCTCCGATCGCACCTCGACGAAATCGGCGCGTGGCTGCCTCTTCCGGTGGGCCTGATCGATCACAGGGCTTATGTGGCGCGCGCCGTTTTGAAGGCCGGGGGGCTACCGAAGCTGTCGTAATGCGGGCGACCCACGACTATTACGCGGACGTCCAACTCCTTCGAGGACGGGGATCGTGGGTGAAGCTCGCGATCCTGCTGGTCGTGCTCATCGCTCTCCCGCTGATATTGCCGGGTTATCGGATCTTCACGGTCAACTACATGGCGATCTTCGTGATCGTCGGGCTCGGGATGAACCTCCTGATCGGTGATACAGGGCAGGTGTCCCTCGGTCACGCGGGCTTCCTGGCGGTCGGCGCTTACACGACCGTGCTCATGATGACGGAGTTGGGCGCGCCTTTCCCCCTTGCCCTACCGGTAGGGGGGCTCGTGACCGCTGGGTTCGGCTTTCTGCTCGGTTTGCCCGCTCTGCGACTCCAGGGACCGTACCTCGCGATCGTCACCCTCGGCTTCGGGATCGCGGTCACGCAGATCATCGGCCACTCGGCGTTTTTCGGGGGACACATGGGCCTGGTGGTCCCAACCGCCACGCTCGGCCCCATCTCTCTGTCCGGCGACGTGAGCCAGTACTACGTGATCGTCGGTACCGCCCTGGTTCTGGCCCTGTGCGCCCGCAACCTCTCGGTCACGCGCGTAGGACGGGCCTTCCGCGCCGTCCGGGACAGCGAGATCGCCGCCGCGACCATGGGCGTGGACGTCGCGTACTACAAGACCTTGAGTTTCGCACTGAGTGCGGCGTTCGCGGGCATCGCGGGCGGACTTCTGGCGCTCATGACCGGCTTCATCAGCCCGGGTGTCTTTAATTTCCTGCTCTCTCTGATGTTCCTCGCGATGGTGGTCTTCGGTGGAATCGGCTCGATTCCTGGGGCCGTCCTGGGCAGCATCGTGATGGGATATCTGAACCTGGAGATGGACGCGTTTGAAGAGTTCCCCCTGCTCGGCCCGACCTTGGAGAGTTTCTCCAGTCGTTTCATGTCGAGCGGGGGCCTCCCGAACTTCGGATGGGTCGTCACCGGGCTGCTGATCGTTCTCACCATCCTCATCGAGCCGAGGGGGCTTCACGGCCTCTGGATCAGGGTGGGAGACATGGTCGGAGGCGGGAAGCGCGACACCGGCACCTCGAGCGGTGCCTCGGCCGGTCCTGGGGCCGGTCCGAGTGGGTCTTCGGCGGACCCTCCGGGTCCTCCAGGCGGAGTGAACTGATCCATGCTCGCACAGGTCATCGCGGGCGGACTCTCCGCTGGGAGCATCTACGCACTGGTGGGTCTCGCGCTCGTCATCACGTACAAGACGACCGAGGTGCCCAACTTCGCCCAGGGTGAGATGGCCATGGTCTCCGCCTTCGTCGCATACGTGCTCATGACGGACTTCCAGACGGGCTTCTTCGTCGCCTTCACGGTGGCCCTAGTCTTCGCTTTCGTCCTAGGGATCGGGTTCGAGGCCGTGATCCTGCGACGTGTGCGTAACCCTACGCATCTCAACCTCCTCGTCGTGACCCTCGGCTTCCAACTGGCGCTCTTCGGGCTTGCCGGCTGGAAGTGGGGAGCCGAACAACGGCAGTTTCCGTTCCCGGTCTCACCCAACGAGGTCATCCGCATCGGTGACGTCTCCGTCAGCACGCTGGGCGTGGCGACGATCGTGATCTCGTCGGTGCTGATGGTTGGGGTCTTCGCGTTCTTTCGGTTCACAAAGCTCGGTGTGGCGATGCAGGCCACCCAGCAGGACCCGGTGGCGGCCCGCATCAACGGCGTCCCGACCGACAGGGTCGTGGGACTCACGTTCGGCATGAGCTCCGTGATCGGAGTGGTCGCCGCTCTACTCACGGCTCCGCTCATTACTCTCGACACGACCCTGATGTGGGACCCGCTTCTCAAAGGGTTCGCGGCGGCCGTTCTAGGGGGATTGAACGCCCCGGTGGGCGCCGTGCTTGGCGGCTACCTGCTGGGCGTGGTCGAGAACCTCTTTGGCGCCTACATCTCGGTCGAGTTCAAGTCGGCTGTCGCGTTTCTGATCATCGTCCTCGTGCTCTGGTTCAGGCCGTCCGGACTCTTCGCACACCACTACAAGAGGAAGGTCTAGATGGCCTTCTTCGCGGTGGAAGGACTCACGATGCGTTTTGGTGGGCTGACTGCGCTCGACGATGTCTCCTTCGAGGTCGAGCGCGCGACCATATTCTCCGTGATCGGGCCCAACGGCTCGGGGAAGTCGACCGCCTTCAACTGCATCAACGGGATCCACCGGCCGACGGCGGGTGAGGTACACTTCGAAGGCGAGCGGATCTCCGGGTGGAGTTGCCACCACATCGCGCGGCGCGGTATCGCCCGGACGTTCCAGAACATCGAGCTGTTCGGCAGCGAGAGCACGATCGACAACCTGATGCTCGGGCGCCATCAGCATATGACGACCGGCGTGTGGCAGGGACTGGCCATGGTGAATGGCCGAACCAAGGCGGCTCGCGACGAGGGGGAAAACCGGGAGCGGGTTCAGCACATCCTGGAGCTCCTCGATCTCGATGGGGTGCGAGAACGACCCGTGCGTGAGCTGCCATACGGAACTCAGAAGCGGATCGAGCTCGCACGGGCGCTGGCCATGGAGCCGAAGCTGCTTCTCGTAGACGAGCCCTCCGCAGGGATGAACGCCCAGGAGCGTACGGAACTGGGCGAGCAGCTTGGTCGGCTGAGGGCCGATCTGGACCTGACGATCCTCTTGATTGAGCACCACCTGCAGCTGGCGATGGGTCTCGCCGACCGCGTTCTGGCCCTGAACTTCGGCAAGCCGATCGCTCAAGGCACTCCCGAAGAAGTGCGTCGACACCCGGAAGTCATCAAGGCGTATCTAGGCGATGGATAGTCCGGCAAGCCACCGACCAGTCGCCGAGCCCCTCCTGAAGCTCGACGGAGTCGAGACGTATTACGGCCCCCTCCGGGCGCTCTCCGGTGTCTCGCTCACCGTAATGCAAGGCACCGTCACGGTGATCCTGGGCAGCAACGGCGCCGGCAAGAGCACGCTGCTCAGCACCATCATGGGTGTGCTCGACGGCCAGCCGCAGCGCGGCACCGTAACCTTCCGAGGGCAGCGGATCGACGGGATGGCGACGGAGAAGATCGTTCGCGCCGGCATCTCGTACGTTCCGGAAGGGCGTCGAGTCTTCCCGGAGCTCACGGTGAGTGAGAACCTGAAAGTGGGCGCGTACACCGTTCGGGACCGCCAATCCACTCTGCGCACACTTGAGAGGGTCCACGACTACTTCCCGGTTCTGACCGAACGGCAAGACCAGCACGCAGGCACACTCTCGGGCGGCGAACAGCAGATGTTGGCGATTGGTCGCGCGCTCATGAACGAACCGGAGCTGCTTCTGCTAGACGAACCTTCTCTAGGCCTCGCCCCACTTTTGGTGCATCAGGTCTTCGACATCATCTCGCAGATCCGCGACGAGGGAGTTACAGTCTTGCTCGTGGAGCAGAACGCACGCATGGCCCTCAAGGTGGCCGACGACGGCGTCGTCCTCGAGAACGGAGAGGTCATGGTCTCCGGGACGGCCGCCGAGTTGGTCGACAACGATGAGGTAGAGGAGCTATACATGGGGGCCGCCTCCACTGCGTCCACGGAGGAGGCCGCGTCCGCCACGTCCGATACTGGAGTTGGAGATGATGTCGATCTGGAGTCGTAGGAGTCATGTGGGTCATGTGAGCCGTGTGAGTCGTCGCAACCGTGGGGGTCGCTTCGGTGAAGTGACCGCTATGTTGCTCCTTACCACTTTCGCTGGACTCAGTTGTGCGGAGCCGGACGACTCAGGAGTCCGGGGCGTGACCGACGACACCATCGTCATCGGAACCTGGTCTCCGCTGACAGGGCCGGCAGCGCTCTGGGGCGCGGTCGGCAGAGGCGCCGAACTCTACTTCGACATGATCAACGAAGAAGGGGGCATCCACGGACGACAAATCGAGTTCATCCTCAAGGACGACGCTTACCAACCCTCCCGTACGGTGGCGGCAGTACGAGAGATGGTTGAGCGTGACGGGGTCTTTGCCATTACTGCCGGCGTGGGCACCGCGTCGAACCGAGCGGTCCTCGACTACCTGTCGGAGAACGAGGTGGTGGTGGTCTCACCCGCAACGGGCGCGACGCACTGGGCCTATCCACCGAAGAAGTACATATTTGCGCAGTATACGCCGTACTTGGACGAGGCCGCAGTGCTCGTCGACTATGCGGTTGAGGACCTCGGCAAGACGAGGGTCGCAGTCATCTACCAGAACGACGACTTCGGTGAGAGTGGCCTTGTGGGTGCTCGGCTGGCACTCGAGAAGCACGGACTCAGCGTGGTCGAGGCTGTGTCTGTAGAAGTGCCCGACACCGATCTCAACTCGCATGCAGTTCGGCTCCGCGAGTCGGGAGCCGACGCTGTCCTCGCGTGGCTGACCCCGCGCCACGCGACCATCATCCACGGCGCGGTCGGCCGGCTCGGCTACGAGCCGCAATGGCTGGTCAGTTCGGTGCTGGCCGACACGGACCTGATGTACGACCTGACCGAAGGGGCGTGGGAAGGTGTGATCTTCTCTGCGATCGGTCAGCTCGCCAACTCGGATCATCCGTTGACGGTGAAGTATAGAGAAGCCGTGGCTCGGCTCGCCCCGGACGAGCTAGCCGGAGAATTCTTGCTCGGCGGATTCCGGTACTCGGAACCGCTGGTCGAGGGACTCCGGAGGGCCGGGCGCGACCTGACCACCGAGAGCCTCATTGCGGCGTTGGAGTCCCTGGACGGCTTCGTGGGGACTGGCCCACCGATCACCTACGGGCCAAACCAGCGGCAGGGGACCAGGGCGATGTATCTCGCGCAGACCGTCCGAGGTGGGACTGCCGAGAAGCTTACAGATTGGATCGAGTCCGGCATCGACATCGAGGCGGCGATCCGCGCGCTGGAGGACGGGCAGTAGGCCATCAGCCCTACAATGCTTCCAACCCCAGGTGGACATAAAGGAAGTTCCTGATCCTGTCGGCCAGGGTAATGCCGTCGACGACCGTGCTTACCAGCACGGAAGGGGTTCCATGACCGACTCCTTCGAGCGGATAGAACTCATGGGTCAAGCCGACGGAGAGAGCTCGGGCCTCTATGGCCTCGGCGAGACTGAAGGACACGGTCGGATCGGCCGTGCCGTGAATCATGATCAGCGGGGCCTCGTCGGCTTCGATAATGGATTCTAAGCCATAAAGACCTCCGGAGAGCGAGAGCACGGCCTGAACATCCGCTCCATCCACCCCAGGATCTCGATATGCCGTGCCCATCGAAGTAATGGCCCCGGCTGAGTAGCCTCCCATGGCGATGCGGTCGGGATCGATCCCGTAGCTGGCCGCATTGTCTCGCATCCACTCCACGGCTCTGGCGGCATCGACTCTCGCGGCCGCGGCCGCCACCGATTGCGCACTGCTGGGATCGTGGGCAAGAGCCTCGGTCGGCGGGTCGTCTCCAACCAAGCGATAGCTGATGGATGTGGCGACGTACCCGCGCGCTGCGTACGCGTTGCCGAACGCGACCATGGTCGCGTTGGTCTTGCTCCCGCCTGTGAAACCTCCGCCGTGAATCAAGATGAAGCCCGGACGCAAGGCAGGAAGATTCGCGTCAGCCGGACGATAGACGTCGAGGTGTAAATCAATCTCGCCGACGGTCGGACTCCGAACCGCTCCGGTTGCGTAGACGATGTCACTCTCGACCACTACGGCAAATTCCGAATCGAGAAACGCCCCGCTCACCGCGATCGAGAACATCTGCTGGGAGGTTTGACCGTCCCCGCTTGCAACCTCGACCGTGAAGTCCGAGGTCCCGGCCACCGTCGGCGTGCCGGAGATCTGACCGGTCGCCGCCAAGCTCAGATTCGTGGGCAGCGATCCAACCGCGAGCGCCCACGTATAGTCGTCATCTCCGCCGGTGGCCTCGAGCGTCGCGCTGTAGGAAAGAGTCCGCCCTGCGTTCGGTAGCGAAGTCGTAGCGACCTCAAGCTCCCCGAAGGGACCGATAGGGTCGTCACCACAGGACAGCAGGAGAAGAAGCGAGCCGACAATCGGCAGTAGACGACGGCTGATTCGTGAGTCCTCCCTCATGGTCAGCCCCGCTCTCGGTCTGCGCGCACTCCTACCCGATGATCGCCAAGCACCTCTTCTCCAGCTCCCTCACACTGTGGATCATCACGGCGAAGCGCTCGTCCTTCGTCTGCCCGTGATAGTACCGGTAGTAGATCTGCTGAAGGATTACCACCAGCCGGAAAACGCCGTAGACCAGGTAGAAATCGAAGTCCTCGACTTCCGTGCCGGTTCGTTCGGCGTAGTACGCGACCATCTCATCGCGGGTCAGCATCCCGGCGGCGTTGCTGGGCTGTTTGCGCAGGGACAGCAACCCGGGACCATCGTCGGCTTGGATCCAGTAAGCCATGGAGTTGCCCAGGTCCATCAGAGGATCACCGAGCGTCGCCATCTCCCAGTCGAGCACGGCGACGATGTTGAACGGATCGTGGGGATCGACGAGCAGATTGTCGATCCGGAAGTCGCCGTGGATGATGCAGGCGCGGCTCTCCGACGGGATCCTTTCCTCTAGCCAAGTACGAACCTCTTCACAATCGGGCGCGTCGTCGGTTCGTGCGTTCACGTAGCGCTTGTTCCAGCCGAGGATCTGCCGCGTGGCGTAACCCTGGGGTTTTCCCAGATTCTCGAGCTCTACCGCCCGATAGTCCACTTGGTGCAGCTCGATGAGGCGATCGAGAAACCTCAGGCAGAACTTCCGGCAGTGGTCGGGGCTGAAGCCCCACTCTGGCGGGAACTCCCGCAAGACGAGATTGCCCAGGACACGCTTCGTGATATAGAACTCGCTGCCGATGATGGACTCGTCGTCCGTGTAAAGGAGCACCTCCGGCACGTGGGGATACGCCTTCTTCACGCCGCTCAACACGCGATACTCCCGTGACATGTCGTGAGCGGACTTCGCCTTGGTGCCGTGCGGTGGACGCCGTAGGACGAGCTCCCGATCGCCGAAGACCAACAAGTACGTGAGATTCGAGGCGCCGTTCGGAAACTGGAGGACCTTCATCTCGCCCTCGAGACCCGGGATCCTCTCCTTCAGGAAAGCATCGACACGGGTCGCGTCGATCTCCTCACCTTCGCGCACGGTGATGGTGGGATTCGTGAAGTCCATACTCAACTCGTCATGAAACGCGCCCGCATTCGCCGCATGCCTTTCAGCCATCGATCGTAGTCGGACGTTTTGCGGCGCATGTAATCGAGCACTTCGGGATGCGGCAGCACTAGAAAACGTTCCTTTTTGAGCGCTTCGATGGCGCTCTGGGCGACGTCTTCCGGCTCGAGCACTCCGTCGGCTCCCTGGACGCCGCCGTCTTCGAGATCACCGAGCATGGCCGTACGCACCGCTTGCGGGCAGATCACCGACACCTTGATACCTTCGTCTCCATGCGCGATAGCGAGCGACTCGGCGAATCCGAGAGCCGCGTGCTTCGTGGTCGCGTAGGGCGCGGAGTTCGGGTGGCTGAGGACTCCTGCTGCCGACAAGGTATTCAGGAAATATCCTTTGCCCCGACCAAGCATCGCAGGCAGCGCGGCCTTCGCCGCGTAGATGTGCGCCATAACGTTAACACTCCACATCTCGTTCCAGACCGAGCTCGACGTGGACGCAGCCGTCGTGGGATCCTCGCAGAAGATTCCAGCGTTGGAGCAGAACAGGTCGATCTGGCCGAACTCCCGCTCGGTCTCCTCGGTCACCCTCGCGATGTCCTCCTCCACGGCGACGTCGGCGCCCATGGCCACCCCACCGATTTCATTGGCCACTACATGCGCGCCCTCCAGGTCCTTGTCCACCACCACGACCATGCGGGCACCCTCGGCCCCGAACCGCCTCGCCAGGGCCCGACCGATTCCGTGCGCACCGCCAGTAACGACGGCAACCTTGTCTTCGAGTCGCATACTGGTGCACCACTCCTTTGGCTTCTTTCCGGCCTGTGGATTCCGGCCTGTGGATTCCGACCTATCGCCCTTCGCCTACTAGGAGCACGAGCATCTGGGCGACGAACGCCGGCTTCTCCTCGCCCTCGATCTCCATGGTCTTCTCCGACTTGATCAGGTATTGCCCGGGCCTCTTCTGCCGCACGGCAACGATCTTCGTGTGCACTCGCACGCGCTGACCCGGCTTGACCGGCTGCAGGAATCGCAGCTTGTCCAGTCCGTAGTTGATGACCATCTCCTGGTTCTCGAGCACGGGCCAGTCCGAAGGACGAAGCGGGGAGAGGAGCGACAGGGTCAAGAACCCATGTGCGATGGTCGAGCCCAACGGCGTGGCTTTCGCAGCGGCCTCGTCGACGTGAATGAACTGGTGGTCTTCAGTGACGTCGGCGAACCCGTCGATCCGCTCCTGCGTGATCGTCATCCACTCGGACGGCTGCAACGACCTGCCGGCGAACTCCTTCAGTTCCTCACCGGTTACAGAGTTCTTCATCCTATTTCAAACCGCGCGTCGTTCACGCCACAGACCGGTCACGCCTCGACCCCGTATCCCTTCAGGATTCTTCGTGCCACCACCGACTTGTGCACCTCGTCCGGCCCGTCGTAGATGCGTGCGGCGCGCCCGTCGCGGTAGAAGAACGACAGAACGGTGTCGTCACTGATGCCGAGCGCTCCGTGCGTCTGCAGGGCCCGATCGACGACCCGACTCATCACACCCGCCACGAAGAACTTGATGAGCGACACATCGACGCGGGCTTCCTTGGCGCCCACCTGGTCGATTCTCCAACCGGCGTGGTGCACAAGCAGCCGAGCGGCATCGATCTCTGCACGGCTCTCGGCGATCCAGTTCTGGATGGTCTGCTTCGAACCGAGGAGCTCACCCGGTGCGGTCTCGCGCGTCGCGGCGCGCTGGCACATTAGATCGAACGACCGCTCCGAGATCCCGATCCAGCGCATGCAGTGGTGGATACGTCCGGGCCCCAGACGAGCTTGAGCGATGGCGAATCCCTTCCCCTCCCCACCGAGCAGGTTCTCCTGAGGAACACGGCAGTCCTCGAACGTGATCTCCGAGTGGCTGTCCCAGTCTTCCCCCTCGTCCCCCATACAAGAGATGTTGCGCACACGACGGTAACCCGGCGTATCGGTCGGCACGATAATCTGGCTGGCACGCCCGTGCGGTGGCGCGTCGGGGTCGGTCACCACCATCGCGACGGCGAACGCCGCCCCGTCGGCCGCCGAGGTGAACCACTTGTGACCGTTGATCACGTAGTCCCCACCGTCCTTCACGGCCGTCGTGGACATCCAGACCGGATTCGATCCGGCGTGCTCCGGCTCGGTCATCGCGAAGCAACTGCGGATTTCTCCCGCACAAAGCGGCCGGAGCCAGCGCTCCTTCTGAGCCTCGGTCCCGAACTCGTTGAGGATCTCCATGTTGCCAGCATCGGGCGCTTGGGCGTTGAACACGTACATACCGTAGGGAGTCTTGGCCAACTGCTCGCAGACGAGGGCGTGCTCCATGAAGCCGAGCCCCAGGCCGCCATACTCGGTCGGTACCTGCGGAGCCCAAAGGCCCGCTTCGCGAACCTTCTGACGCGTCTCCTCGAGTCGTGGAATCATTTCTCCAAACTTCTTGCCGCGGGCTTCCTGCTCGAGTGGGTACACTTCCCTGCCCATGAATCCCCGGATCTTCTCAAGGAGGGTCTCGGTTGCAGGTGAAATCGAAAAGTCCAAGGTTAGCTTCCTCTTTTTCTCTATCCAGGTGCGCGGACGTCTTTCGTCTTCGCGAGTATCTTAATCCTTTCGCCGCCCGTAGATATACCTGTCCTGAGTCCTGACCCCCGTACCAACTCAGAAAGCGAGAGGTACAGATGGATAACCGCTTCTCCATGAAGGGCAGCAACGCCGTTGTGACCGGCGCGACACGAGGTATCGGCCTGGCAATCGCCCGGGGCTTCCTCGAGTCGGGCGCCACCGTCACGCTGTGCGGTCGCAAGCAGGAAGGTGTGGACGACGCACTGGCGGATCTCTCGGACCACGCCAGCAACGTTTTGGGCGTGGCGGCTCACGTCGGCAAGGTTGAGGACATCGAGCGACTCATCGCATCCGCGGAGGAGCGGTTCGGACCGGTCAACACGCTCGTCAACAACGCTGGGACGAACCCGTACTACGGGCCGATCGCCGACAGCGAGGACTGGGCGTGGGACAAGACCATGGACGTCAATCTCCGTGGCCCGTATCTACTGTCTCGCCGGGTGGGCGTCAAAATGACGGCGGAGGGCGGAGGATCGATCATCAACATCTCCTCGATCGCGGGGCTAGCGGCATCGGTCAATCAAGGTATTTACTCCGTGACCAAGGCGGGATTGATCATGCTCACCAAGGTGATGGCGAGAGAGATGGGCGGATCGGGCGTGCGGGTCAACTGTATCTGCCCAGGTGTGATCCGGACACAGCTCTCCAAGGCGCTGTGGGAGGATGAAAAAGCCGCGAAGAGATACCTCGCACGGAAGGCGCTCGGTCGCATCGGTGAGGTCGATGAGGTGGTCGGCGCGGCGATCTACTTCGCTTCGGAGGCGAGCTCGTTCACGACCGGTGCGGTTTTGCAGGTGGACGGGGGGATGGTTATTTGAGTTGTGCCAACTGTGGGTCGCCGCTCACCGACCGGTACTGCTCCCGGTGTGGACAGGAGGCCAAGGGCCCACCGCTTCATCGTTGAGGCGATCGTCCAACTTGTCCCACTGCCCAGCTTGGTGCCCAACTCTACACCCATTGCGTACCTCATCTACCTAGCCATCGCGATGCGGAGCGTTTACGGTCAGGGCTGGATCGCGAGCGGGCTCAAGGCGTTCCTGGGGTTGTTCGCGTTCTCGTTGATGCTCACGACGTGGCTCGTCTCGACTTCCTTCGTGGCCTCCCTACTGGCTTAGAGACCTTATGGACATCGTCTACATCCGTGACCTGAAGATCGAGACCGTTATCGGGGTCAACGACTGGGAGCGTGAGGTGCGGCAGACCGTGAGTCTCGATCTCGAGATGGCCACCGATATCCAAGGGGCGGCTGACACCGACGACATTGCGGATACGATCGACTACAAGGCGGTGGCCAAGCGGCTCATCGACTTCGTGGAAGGGACCGACTTTCAGCTCGTGGAGAGCATAGCCGAGAGAGTCGCGGGCATCGTCCGCGAGGAGTTCGGGGTGAGCTGGGTGCGCTTGCGGGTGAGTAAACCCGGTGCGGTCACGGGAGCCCGGGACGTGGGTGTCGTCATCGAGCGTGGGGAGCGCGGCTAGTGGCTCGTGCGTACATCAGCGTGGGCAGCAACATCGATCGTGAACGTAATGTGAAGGCCGCCCTGGACGCCTTGTCCGCCGCCTATGGAAAGCTCCACACGTCTTCGGTCTTCGAGAGCGAACCCGTCGGCTTTGAAGGCGACCCGTTCTACAACCTCGCGGTGGGGCTCGATACCTCTCAGAGCGTCGGTGCGCTGGCAAACGTCTTGCGGAAGATCGAAGACGCGTGTGAGCGACGCCGCGACACCCCGAGGTTCAGCCCGAGAACGCTGGACCTGGATCTACTGACCTATGACGATGTGGTGGGGATGGTCGACGGTGTCTCGCTTCCCCGGGGGGAGATCACCGAGAACGCGTTCGTCCTGGGCCCTCTGGCTGAAATCGCCAGGGCCGAGATGCACCCGATCGCGCAGAAGACCTACGCCGAACTATGGCGACATTTCGATATGGCTGGGCAAGAGCTGCGGCCCGTTGAGTTCACCTGGGACGGCGTGCGGATTTCGAGTCCACGGACTTGACCCGACGGGGTGTCGCGCCGCTCGATAGGAATACGAGTCAGATCAGGTCAGACCAGCTCAAGTCAGGCTGCGCCCGCCATCTACCGCGATGACCTGCCCGGTGACGTAAGGGGCTCGCTCCGCCAAGAACAACACGGCTTCCGCAATGTCCTGAGGATCTCCCTCAGACCCGAGCGGTACGCGCTTCAGCTGGCGCTCCCTCCGCTCGCCATCCTCGGGGTCGTCACTCTTAGGCCACAGGATCACGCCCGGAGATATCCCGTTCACCCGCACGTCGGGTGCCAGTTCCCGGGCTAAGGATCTGGTCAGCATGGCCAGTCCGGCCTTGGCGGTGCTGTACAACGAATGATCGGCAAGCGGCCTCTCACCGTGGATGTCGATCATGTTGATGATGTTGCCCCGGCTCTGCTTGAGGCTATCAGCAAGCGCCTGGCACAGAAAGAAGGGCCCTTTGAGGTTGCTTCCGATGATGGTCTCCCAGTCCTCCTCACCGACGCTGCCGATGGGCGTGGGGTAGAAGGTAGAAGCATTGTTGACCAAGAGGTCGACACGACCGAGATGGTCGATCACCCCAGCCGCCAACTCCTCTCCAGCACTGCGATCGCCCAGGGCTGCCTGGAAACACGTCACTGATCGAGGCCGCAAGACGCTGAGCTGAGCCGCTAGGGCTTCGGCGGCAACGCCGGAACTCCGGTAATGCAGTGCGATGTCATAGCCGGCTTCGTGGAGGGCTTGGCACAGCCGGGCACCGATGCGTTGAGCGCCTCCCGTCACCAGCGCCACCTTCGTGTCTGCGTTTGCCATGGTCATGCAGTGTATCCGGATTCGCGTTCGGGCCACAGCCCGGGGAGGCCGACCGAGGCACGCAGACCGATCCCATTAGGGTGCTCGCGAACAGCTACGGCGCCAGCTAGCGGTTTCGCGCCTGCGTCATCTCAACCGACAGACTCTCCAGCTCCTGCAACGTAATCGGCCAGGTAGACGTGTACGGCACAACCATCTCGAAGTGCCCAGACTCGGGCGCCTCGCGCAGCGTGACCGGAGAACTGCCTGCCCTTTGAGCCGCTTGGAAGTACGCCCGCCCGCTCGGACCAAATTGGGCGTCGAGGGCACCCACGACCACTCGCTGGGGCACATCAACAGGCATGAGCTGCATGGGTGACCCCACCTGATAACGCTCCGGCCGTACATTCGGTGACCCACCCATGAGCCCGTCCACACCGGGCCCGCAACTGCCCGAACTGTGCAGGGTCTCGAGATTCGGTGCTGGAGCAAGCGCCAGAACTCCGTGGATGGGTAGGGGCCCAGCCGTGTACAGCTCGCTAGACGCCGGAATCCGCCCGCGGGCCGCCAGCCATAACGCGAGTTGGCCACCGGCCGAGTGACCGATGGCGATCACTCGATCCAGATCCAGAGGGTACTCACGAGCCAACTCAGTGAGGTGGTCCGTCCCTGTCGCGACGTCTAGGAACGTCCCGGGCCAGCCGCCACCTGGGTTACCGACTCGGCGGTATTCGAGGCTCCAGACGGCGTATCCGGCGTCCGCGAACGCCTGCTCGGCGAGACCCGTGTACCTGATGTCGAACACGGACAACCAACATCCCCCGTGCATGAAGACGATGACGGGATGCGGTCCGCTGCCCTCGGGCAGGCGAAGGTATCCGAACTGAAACTGGTCATCCCCGTAGGAGATCTGAGCGTCGGGACTCGGCCAATCGAACTCGCCGACACTTCCAGCGGTTATGAGCTGCTGAGACGTGGCGGTGGCGGGAACTGTAAGGGTCAGGGCCATGGTGAGCCCGATGATACTGGTGGAAATCTTGCGCATGTTTGTACCTGGGAAAGCGGTGATGGGACTTGAGCGGCACCCGGTTATCGCGGGGCCCACTCGCAGAGGGTCGAAGCTCTAGTAGAAAATCAGGAAGCCCTACAGCCCCTGGGCCAGAAGTTTTTTCGAGAGGTCAAGCAAGGCTCGGACCCCGTCGTGGCTGTTACTACACGTCCGGATGTTGGACGATCCGGGTAACAGGCGGCGTCATTTCCTCCCTGCGTCAGTTCCCTCCCTGCGCCTCAATTCTCTCCTGATAACGCGCCCCGCTTAGCACGCCCGCCAGACTGTAGTTGCCCTCCTGACAAGCGTACTCGTAGAGCTTGTCGTCGAACCGCATCATCGGGACCTCACCCCCCCAGGTCGCCGTGTACACGGTCGGGTCGTCGATCGTGAATTCGTAAAGGACCGTCTCCTGGTCGATCCGGCTGAACCGCTCGATAACCTTCAGGTTTTCCGAGGAATTCCCGCGGAACCGCTGCAGAGGATGGATGTTGGTGGTCTCGACCACGAGCACGTCACCCTCCCAGTGGCCCCAGGAGTCCCCCATCCACGGGCGTACGTGTGGGGGCAGCCGGGGGCCATCACCGATCTTGATGACGCGCGCGTCGTGGACCATCTCAGCCATGATCAGCACGTGGTCGGCGGTCTGCACGATCGTATAGTTGTTGTTGTATCCGCCGTTGGGGAGCATCGGCGGACCGGCATTGGAACCGAAAGACACGAGGCAACGCTCAGCGAGTGGCCTCATCTCCGGGTGGTCATACTGGGCGAATTGCCTCCTGAACTCCACATATTCGGCCCTAGCCGCTTGAGCCTCGGATGTCATGGAAGGCACCCGACCGTCCACCGGGTTGGTTACGAGAGAGGCTCTGGGCTCGCCATTGATGATGGCCACCCGCGAGCCCCGATCCCAGTAGACTTCGTTGTACTCCTGGCCAGCCAGCCCGAAGGACGCCCTTCCGCACGCGGCCGTCCCTGGGGCAGCGGGGCAATCACCATCGGTCTGCTCGAGTTCGGCGACCTCTTCCCATGTGTAAATCGGGGGGGTGTCTAGCCGACGCGTGAACGGAGTGAGCGTCGCGTTCGTCCAGTTCCCCTGAAGGTCCGGATGACCATCGGCGGTCCTGGGAACTTCCCAGTCTCCAGCGTTGGGGGATCTGTTCTGCGCGGCCGCAGTCGAAACGACACCGTCGGCAGCAAATGCACAGAAAACGGCGAACAATACCAAAATACGCTTGCTCATTTCGATCTCCATTCCGGCGTGATCCACACCACGCTACGGCTTACTCACTAACGCCTGGAGTCACTCGCTCCCTGCGCTTGCATTCTTTCCTGATAACGCGCGCCGCTCAGTACGCTCGACAAGCTGTAGTTCCCTTCGTGACACGCGTATTCGAAGACCTTGTCGTTGAACCTGTTGTACGGGATCTCTCCCCCCCAAGGCTGCGTGTACATGATCGGGTCGTCAACGGTGAACTCGTAGAGAAACGTGTTTGCATCGACCCGCGAGAAACGCTCGGTCACTTTCATCTCTTCCGAGGCGGTAATCCCCTGAAACGTCTGCGTAGGATTGATGTTCGTGGTCTCGACCACGAGTACATCGCCCTCCCATCGACCCCAGGAGTCACCGAACCACGGGCGGATGTGCGCAGGCAACCGGTTGGGCTCACCGAGCCGGATGATCCGCACGTCATGGACCATCTCCGCCTTGATCGCCACGTAGTCGGCGGTCTGTACGATGGTGTAGTTGTTGTTGTAGGCCGTGTTGGGGATCATCGGAGGCCCGGCGCTGGAACCGAACGAAACGATACAGCGCTCTGCGAGCGGTCGAAGCTCGGGGTGGTCGTATTGGTTGAATTGGCCCCGAATTTCCCGGTTCTCCTGGAGGCGGCGCTGGCCCTCGGTCGTGAGGGGCGGACGGCGCCCGTTCGCTGGATTGGTGATCAGAGAGGTCCTGTATTCGCCATTAACGATGGCTATCCGCGAGCCCCGATCCCAATAGACCTCGCTGTATTCCTGGCCCCTGAGCCGAACCTCTGCGCTCCCGGTTGTACTCTCCGGCCTTCCGCACGCGACGGTCCCTGGGTTAGCGGGACAATCACCATCTGGCTGCTCGATCTCCTGGACCTGCTCGGGTGTGTAGACCGGGCCCTGGTCCTGGCGGCGCTGGAACGGAGTGAGCGTCACGTTCGTCCAGTTCCCCTGAAGGTCCGGATGGCCATCCACCGTCCGCGGGACTTCCCACTGCCCGGCGTCGGAGGATCTGTTCTGCGCCGTCGCAGTCGAGACGATGCCCTCTGCTGCGAATGCACAGAAAACGGCGAGAAGTAGTGCTAGAGGTAGTGCGATCCGATTACTCATTTCGACCCTCCAATCGGGCATGATCCAGGACTCTGACCGGCACCTCAAATAGGCCTCCGACTCCACGGAGGTCTAATTCTTCACGCTCTCCGGTCCGCTACTCGTTCCGGCCGGCCGCCTGCTCATCCAATAGCTCATACATTCTGTTGACGGCCCTGGGATCCACACCGGGGCCTCGAAGTTGCCCGTAGTTGTCGACGTGGTTGGTCATGTCGAGTTGTTGGGCGGCTTGCTCGGCACTCACCCCACGACGATGCAGCATAGCGGTCTTCTGCCACAGGTCGGTCAGGTAGGCCTGAAAATTACTAATGACATCCTTACTACGCACCGGCGGCCCGTGACCCGGCAACAGAACGTCGAAATCGAGCGACTTGAGGGCTTCCAAGGTGGCCGGCCACTCGTCGACATGGCCGTCACCCATGTAGGCGAGCCCGGGTAACATCATGTCACCGGTAAACACCAACCGCTCCTCCGGAAGGAATATCACTATGTCTCCGCCGGTGTGAGCTCTGCCCAGGTGTAGCAGCCGCACTTCGCGGCTTCCCGACGCGAGGTCCTGATACAGCGTCATTTCGGTTTCCAGCGTGATATTGGGCGGTGTAGGGACGACTTCCCTGATGGACATCATGTAATCACGCTGCACCCGGTAGCGCTCTTCCAGCACCGTCTTGCGAGCTGGATCGGTCTCTGCCGCGACCTGTCGCTCGAGGTTGGCGACCGTATTGGGTACGCCGTCCGAAAAACTCCTGAACGTGGTTTCCTCCAGGACATCGCCGATCGCGCCGCTCAACTTGGCTCGAGTGAAGGTATGGCCAATGATGTCCACGCCTTCGGGAAAGGACTGATTACCGTGGGCGTGATCAAAGTGGTAATGACTATTGACCAGGTAGCGCACGGGCTGGTCGCTGACGACCTCCAGCGAAGCCAGCAGAGCTTCGGAAGCAGCCGGCGTCACGTGGGAATCCACCACCAGCACATCGGACTCTCCGACCAGCACTAAGGCGTTGCTCATCGTGTACACGCTTCCGGTTCCCGTGACGTGGTAAACGTCCGGGACGATTTCCGTGAAGCGATGAGTATCCGACTCCACCACCCCCTGGGCGCTGACCAACCCTGGAAGCAGGAGCAGTGAAGTGAAGATCAAGCAGATAAATGGAGCGACGTTGCTGATAATTTTCATGATTGGAATCCCTTTTGGATCGCGGTGCGCCGATGCACGGATATGACGACCGGACGAGTGGATGGCAAGAGATGAGCGACAGTTCCTCACCAGTTCCTCGAACCAGTCCGTGACGATATAGAAGTCGCCGAGCCGTCGGGGTCCCAGGTGGCGGGATACTGATTCGGGACGTTGCGGGCCACCTATATCACATCGTGGATCCGGGCAAGTTGGATGCCAAGAGCCGAACATGCCTCTGGGCATCTCCGGACTAACGCCGTTTCCGCCAACCGAGGCGTCCGGGGGGAGGCCTCGCGGGTGTTCAACCCTTCAAATCATGGGTTGCCGCACCCGCGGGGCATCCCTTCGCCTAGCTACTCTTGCTCCCCTCGAAGGTGCCCTCGCCCAGATCACCGTAGATGCACGTGCCCTTGAAGACGCCCTCCTCGATGGCCCCTTCGTAGCTGACAGCTCCGGCCAGGTCACTAATGAAACTGAACTTGATTACCCCATCCTCCACAGTTCCGGTCACCTCGACGCCGTCACCAGTTTGTCCCGTGTACGTCCCTGTGATCTCGACGCCCTCCTGGGCGAAGACAAACGTCGCGTCACCTCCTCCTGCAGCCCCCAGATCCACGGACAGGACCCAGGTACCGGTGACGTCCTGGCCAGAGGCAGGGATAGCAACGAGGGCGAGAAAGCCCAGAGCAAGTGAGAGAGTTCGAATCTGTCGCATGTTTGATCCTCCTTGGGGCTATCCGAAGCTCGACCCGGCTCGTTCATCGAGCCGCCCGAGAGGAAAAGCTAGCCGGACCCCCGCGGGGCGTCTAGCCGACTTGCCGCCGCAACATTGCTCCAACCGCGGGCCCGGCTCAGGTTGAGGGTCATCGGAAGGTATGGCCGCCCAATCGTGCCTCCACGCACATGTGACCGCCGGAGTTGATCCATGGTTTTCCATCGCCCGCCGCTGGTTTGCGCTCTGGCGTCGATCGCTGTAGGGGCAGCTACTGCCCCCGCGCTCACCGCCCAAGACGGATATCGGCTCCCGCCCCAGGAGATCGTCGACATTCTCGACGCGCCCCAAGCACCCGGCGTGAATGTGAGCGCGGATGGCGAGTGGTTGATCCTGAGTCACCGGCGCAACATGCCCTCCCTGGCGGATATGTCCCAACCGATGCTGCGCATCGGGGGGCGGCGCATCAATCCAGCTACCAACGGTCCGTTCAACCCCAGCCTCACGACCGGCTACTCCGTCATGAGGGTGGAGGACGGCTCCGAAAGAAGGGTCGAGTTGCCCCACGAGGACGGTTGGGGCGGAGCGTCGATTTCGCCCGACGGTCAGAAGTTCTTCATGACTCGGGCCACATCCGAGGGGATCGAACTCTGGCTGGGCGACCTGGAGACCGCGACGGCCCGGCAAATCAGCCGCGTTCAACTGAACGCTGCCCGGGGAGGCGCCTGCAGCTGGATGCGTGATTCGCAGCAGTTGCTCTGCCATCTGGTGGACCCCCGCAGGGGGCGCGCGCCGGAGAAACCGATGGTGCCCTCTGGACCCATCATCCAGGAGACATCCGGCAGGGTCGGAGCCATCCGGACCTATCAGGATCTCCTCAAGACACCCTTCGACGTCGTGCTGTACGACTACTACATGACCTCGATTCCGACGCTCATCGACGTCGGATCAGGAAGGACGACGCAACTGGCGAGTCGCGGGATCTACGCTTCCTTCTCGCCATCACCCAGTGGGGACTACTTCTTGGTCCGGGAGCGGGTAAAGCCCTACTCCTACCTGGTTCCTGATGGCCGCTTCGCGGAGGAGATCTCCGTCGTCGCTGCGGACGGGGATCTGGTTCGGGAGCTGCCCGGCAAGCCGCTACAGGAGGCCACCATCGTCGGGGGTGTCCCGGTCGGACCGAGGAACATCGGATGGATGACTGGCAGGGATCACACGCTCACCTACCTCGAAGCGCTGGACGGGGGCGATCCGAATGCTGACGTTGCGTATCGCGACCGACTCATGCGACTCGAGTTGGCGGCGAGTCCTCAAGAAGTGCTCCGCACAGAGTTCCGCTACGCAGGCCTTTCTATATCCGAGAGTGGGACCGGCTTTCTATCTGAGTTCGATCAGCCGACTCGGACCCGCCGGCTCTGGCGGGTGCCCATGGACGACCCCGATGCCAAAGAACTGCTCTGGGAGAGGAACTCCGAAGATCGCTACGGCGATCCGGGAACTCCACTCACGATGTTGAACGACGAAGGGCACCGCTTCGTACGCCAAGATGGTGATTGGATTTTCCTGACCGGGGCCGGAGCGTCCGATCAGGGGGACCGGCCCTTCCTGGACCGTTTCAACCTCGAGACCGGGGAGTCGGAGAGGCTCTGGAGAGCCGGAACCGACAGCTACGAGACGATGGTCGCCGTGCTGGACGACGACGCCAATCGCATCCTGACCCGCTACGAGACCAGGGCAGAGCCACCCAATTTTTACGTTCGGGACCTGGAGAGTGGCCAACGCACGGCTTTGACCGACTTCCCAGATCCCCATCCCCAGCTCTCGGGAATCCAGAAACAGTTCGTCACCTACGAACGCGACGATGGTGTTCAGTTGTCCGCCACACTCTTACTCCCCCCCGGTTACGTGGAAGGCCAACGACTTCCCGTGGTGGTGTGGGCCTACCCCCGGGAGTATTCCAACGCTGATGTGGCCGGCCAAGTGCGTGGTAATCCCAATCAGTTCACCCGCATCGGCGGTTATTCCCACCTGTTCTTCCTGACCCAGGGATACGCCGTGTTCGATGCCGCCACCATGCCCATCGTCGGTGGGAATCTGGCCAACGACACCTACGTGGAGCAGCTGGTGGCGTCGGGACAGGCCGCGGTGGACAAGTTGGTGGATCTGGGCGTGGGAGACCGCGACCGCATCGGGATCGGCGGGCACAGCTACGGGGCCTTCATGACGGCCAACATCCTGGCCCACTCCGACGCGTTCCGAGCCGGAATCGCCCGCAGTGGAGCCTATAACCGCACGCTGACACCCTTCGGTTTCCAGAACGAGCGCAGGACCTACTGGGAGGCGCCCGAAGTCTACTTCAACATGTCGCCCTTCATGGCTGCCGACCAAGTGAACGAGCCCATGCTGATGATCCACGGTTTGGCCGACAACAACTCGGGTACGTTCCCTATCCAGTCCGAACGGATGTTCGCTGCCCTTGAGGGGCACGGGGCCACCGCCCGCCTGATCATGCTGGAGAATGAGAGCCACGGGTACCGCGCGAGGGAGTCGGTGATGCACACCCTGGCTGAAATGGTCGAGTGGTTCGACGTGTACCTGAAGAACGCGGAGCCGCGGCGGATTACGTTCTAGGGCCTGACTGGCGGGCGTGGGCCCCGGCTGATCGTCTAGTCGTCGAAGTGCACCTCGGCGATCGCGATTCCGCTCTCGCCCGCGACGGCATAGAGTAGAAACACACGCCCGCTCTCGGGGTCCTCGAGGATGGCTGGATCGCGTAGCTGGTTGACGTGGCCGTAAGCGGTGCTCCGAACAGATGGCTCGAGCGGCGCGTCAGCGCCCTCCCAGTCGAACTCCGGACGTAGCACTTCCACGCTCGGTGTCTCCGCCCAGGCTGTCCAATCTCCCGAGATGTCGATCGTACTGAGGTAGATACGCTCCGGCACCTCCCCCACCTGTGTCCAGAAGACGAAAAGCGTCTCATCACGCTTCAGGAGCGCCGCGTGACGCATGTCGGGATTGAAGAGGCGCGGCCCCTCCTCGAAGCCACTTAGTGGATCCAGAGACCGGTAGAACTGCCCGGGCATCGACATGATGTACGTGTACCCGTCGTGCTGCAGGGCCCGCATGTAGGTTCGGCCGAGCGGCTCGGGCCTCGCCTCGAACTGAATGCCGTCGCTCGACGTGGCCACACGCGAGACCTGCCGGCTCACGCCATCGAGCCCGTGAAAATACATGACGATGCGGCGATTCTCGTTGTCGACATGTACGTCGGGTGACGCGATGTGGGGCGTCGTTGCCTCGACGAAGCTGTCGTGTCCCCGATTGGTAGGCTGCGCGCGGAGTCGGGCCGCCCGTTCCGGCTCGACCTCCGGCGGGGCCGTCAGGAAGTACGAATCGGCAATCTGCAAGCTTCCGGGCGCATGGATACGCCACGGACCCAGCAGGTCGTCGGCATAGGCCAGCCTGATGTACGTTCCTTTGTGGTCGGCGAAGTAGAGATAGTAGGCCCCGAGCGGATTCTGAATCCAGTCGGGGACACGAATCACGGACGGACCCTGGATGTTCTCTCCAATGCTCGGATGCAGGTCGGGCGTGATGATGGGGGCGGTCAGTAGTCGTTCGACGCGCACACCGGTGCTGGTCGTTTGGGCGGCGAGGTCGGCCGGCGCCAGGACAGCTAGCTGGGCACCGGGCCCGATGAGTCCGCACGCCAGAGCGATGGCCCAGCCTCGAGTCATCGATCGGCCCTCGAGGGCTGCGTTCAGGCGGGTGACGGAATCGGACATGATGGGCTCACCGGTCTCCGATCAAGAGAGAAGCAGCCATCATGCGCACCCATGCCGTGGGCGGCAAGCCGCGCCCCCGTCACTCCCTCACCTTCAACCAAACCATGAAGACCACTCCGAGGATCAGTCATCCATACGATTCAGTTCAGACTCTTATCGCCGCGCCGAGACCCATCGCCCGACGCCAGGCGGCGATCTGCCCCAAGTGGTCCATCTCGTGCGACGTCATCATGAAGACGATTTGGTCCCCGCGCGTGGGGAAGTACTTCCGTCTCCCTTCGTCCGGGTGGGGGTCCGCGAACCGTGAGGCATCGAAGTTCTTCACCGCCTCGGTGTTCCTGGCGTGCTGCTGCTTGAGTTCTTCGAGAATCTCTTCTTTACTCGGATAGTCCGCAGGGTCGCCCGACGGCTCCCCACCCGTCTTGAAGGTCTCGCTCCAACCGTCCGGCACGTTCGACTCGAGTCCCACCAGCTCGCCGAGGTAGCCGGCGGCGACCGCGAGATGCCCGAGCGACCAGGCCGGATGATTGATCACCCCACCGGGCTGTGCGACCATCTGCTCGGCGGACAGGTCCCTCACGAGCATCTCCGCGAACCCGAGGTTGAATCGGTAGAGATAGGTCAAGTGGTTGAGCATCGAAGTCTCCGATAGTGAACGGGTTTATGTCTATTTACAGCATGACCTACTTTACCGCACGATCTCCCGAACCATGCCGTCCCATTTGTTCAAAATGAAGACCCGGCCGGCCGGCCCCCTTCCGAAGTGCAGGTCGGCGCGGAATGTGGGCCGGCGACCCTGATCGGTGTTCTTCGCCTGAACCACTTCGAGCAGAGTCTTGGTCTCCGCTCCATCGCGGAACAGGACCCGCCGGATCCCGGCTTGCCCGCCACCCCGTAGGCCGTCGGCAAGCACATGGAAGACCTCACCACTCGGGAGGTCGCCCCAGAGCACCCGGTCCGTGAGCTGAGGAATCCGATCGTCACGGTACGCCACCACTCCGGTGGCCGCCGATCCCGGCTGGAGGAGAGGATCGTTCTGGTCGAACTCAGCCACCGGAAAGGTGATCCCCGGCTCGCCCCTTGGGTTCGACGCCTCGACCCGAGTGTTCGTCACCACCCGATAGCTCCCCTCCCAGGTGTTCCAACCGAGGTCGCCGCCGAGCGGAACGACATTGAGCGTCTCGACCACACTCTGGCCGATGTCGGCCATAAGGAGGTCTCCGGTCGATGGGTCCCAGTCGAACCCTTGCGGATTACGAACCCCCGACGCGAAGATCTCACCCAGCGTACGGTCATCACCGTCTCGTGCATAAGGATTGTCCGCCGGCACACCGTAGCGCCCGTTCACGCTGTTGGAGCCCAGCGGGTGGACCCTCAAGATCTTGCCGAACACTCTGCTTAGGTCCTGCGCGATGTCCAGCTCGTCGCCCGCCGCGCCTCCGTCCGCCATGCCGAGGTACAGCAAACCGAAGTCCGGAGCGCCCGGCGACGACGTCCAGTTGAAGCCGATCCGGCCGCCGTTGTGGTTGTCGAAGGGCTGCTCCGCACGCAACAGCTCCCTCGGCGGGCCGCCGTCGTACGTCGCGGCGGCGGGGTTACGTGCGGTCCACTCGAGGAGCACGATGTGGTGCGTGGCGTCCCCACCACCCGGGATGAAGTCGGGCTCCGGAGCCGTGTCGTTCGTGTCGATCCACGTGTAGAGCTTCCCATAGCCCGCCGTGCCTGGCTCATTGAATTGCGGATGAAAGGCAAAACTCTGGAGCCCCATTTCCATGATCGGTGCCCGTTCGGGTGTCTCCACTTCCACCTCCCACCTGGACTCACGGGCATCGAGGTATTGGGTCACAGCGCCGTCGTAGCTGATCGAGTACAAGAGGCCCCACATGTCGTTGACAAAAAGACGGGCAGAGCCCGGCTCGTCGATGAGCACCATCGGCCGGGCGGGCGCCCCGTCGACGTCGGGGAGCGCAGCGAACTCCTCGAGCCCGACGACGATCACACCCTCGGACGCCGGGATCGGGTCCGGGAACGGGTCATTCGTGACCTGAGCGACGGCGGGGTAGGCGATCAGCATGGCTGCTACGGCTACAGCAGCTTGAACAACGGAGCGAATCATGGACATGCAGTGCGGCTCCTCCTATCGGGGCGCCCCCGGTGTCGGACGGATTGCGACTGAACAGAATGTGTTGGGGAGTCGACTCCGCGCCAGGCCCGGGCGGCCTTTCCCGTCTACGTATTCGGGATCGTGGATGCCACCATCGCCGAGTCCTGTCCCACGGGCAGGATCTCGACGGCCTCTAGATCGTGAGTCCGATTGCGGAGTCCCCGCCGGGCTGAGGCACGCCCACAGGAAGCCGAAAGAAGGGACCACTGCACCCGGTCCCACTGAGTTGCTGCGGCACCAGCACCACGGTACTCTGAACGTCGTTCAAGTTCGTCCCCCCGCGGCCCTCGAAGAAGCCAATGGGCGACGACACGCCACTGGCCACCACGCCCCGTCCGGATACTCGATGCTCGACCGTAGTTCCCTCATACCGACCGCCATCGCCGCCTGCTTGCTGGCCTTAGTCCCCACCTCCGCCACTCCCCAGGCCATCCGCAAGGAAGCGGGCCTGATGGTCCCCATGCGGGACGGCGTCCGACTCTCAACCGACTTGTACTTCCCCGCGGACGCGACAGCGCCCTATTCGACCATCCTGATTCGGACCCCGTACGGGAAGGACCGGGAGCCCCCGTACCGGGGCGCCATCCCGCTCTTCGTCGAAGCCGGATACGCCGTTGCGTTCCAGGACACGCGCGGGCGCGGCGTATCGGAAGGCGAGTACACGCTCCGATCCACGGACCGTGAGGACGGATACGACACTGTCACCTGGCTCGTCGACCAACCCTGGTCCGACGACCAGGTGGCCACGTCCGGATGCTCGTATCTGGGCGAAACGCAGATCACGCTGGCTGCGGAGCGGCATCCGAACCACGTCACCGCGATCCCAATGGCCCCCTCCGCCGCGTACGATCGCGGAGGCCGGCCCTGGACCGCATACGACGGTGGTGCGTTCGAGCTCGCCCAGACCGCAGGCTGGTTCATGTCGACAGGCGCCGCAGACCGTCTCGAGCTGTATTCCAGTCTTCCGGTGGTCGACATCGTGCGGAAATCCGGCGTCAGCGGCAGTGACTACGAGGACTACGCGTCCAATACGCCGGCGGCAGACTACTTCCAGGCGCTTGACTTCGTCCGCCCGGATGACCGCTTTGATGTTCCGGCGCTCTACGTCGACTCCTGGTACGACTACGGGGTCGCCGAGACACTCATGCTGTTCAACCAGCAGCGTGAGTTGGCCGTAAGCGCACGTGCGCGCGACAACCAGTACGTCATCATCGCGCCCTCCACGCACTGCGGCTTCACACGGCCACCCAACCCGCAGGGCGGATCCGGCCCGCCAGCCGGAGCGCGCGCGATGGGCGATTGGCAGATCGACCTCGACGACCTCTCCGTACGCTGGTATCGGCTCTGGCTGGACGGTGAGGACGACGGTATCTCGGACATGCCACGCGTGCAGTACTACCTCATGGGAGCGAACGAGTGGAGGACCGCTGACACTTGGCCGGTGCCGGGCACATCATTCGAGCCCTTCTATCTGCACAGTGGCGGTGCGGCCAACACGCTCACCGGAGACGGGTCGTTCACCATCGCCCCACCCGGACGCGAACCGTCTGACGCCTTCACGTATGATCCCACGGATCCCGTGCCCACGCTCGGAGGCCAAGCGTGCTGCACCGGCATGAGCACAGGGGCCGGTGGTTATGATCAGACCGACATCGAACGGCGCCGGGACGTGCTCGTATACACGTCGGCCGTACTCGACGAGGGGTTGGAGGTCACGGGTCCGCTCGAAGCGGTGCTCTATGTTTCCTCCGACGCACCCGACACGGACTTTACGGTGAAGCTCGTCGACGTGTATCCCGATGGGACCGCCTACAACGTGCAGCAGGGAGCCCTGCGCATGCGGTACCGGGAGGGGCTCTCGACCAAAGTCCTGATGGAGGAGGGTGAGGTGTATGAGGCCCACCTCGATCTCCATGCCACGGCCAACTACTTCGGACCCGGTCACCGCATCCGCATCGAGGTGTCGAGCTCGAACTTCCCGCGCTGGACCCGCAACCTGAACACGGGCGGCAACAACTTCGACGAGACGGAATGGGCGGTGGCGAGGAACACCGTGCACCACTCGGCGGAGTATCCGTCGCGTGTGGTGTTGCCGGTCGTTCGGCGGTGACGCACCTTACCCGGACCCGTGAAAGGTCTACTGGTGAGCCGACCGCGTAGATCCCAGCTGAAGAGGAAACCGACCATGAAAACGCTGACCCGCGCCACATTCGCTACGCTAACGCTGCTTTGCCTGGCTATCCCGCTACAGGCACAAAACAGTGACTCCATCATGCCGGACCTGGTCTATGGGCATAAGGCCGGGATGGCTCTTACCTTGGACGTCTTCAGGCCCGCTTCGCCCAACGGAGCCTCGGTCCTCAATATGGTGAGCGGCGGATGGGTTTCGCGGTGGAGGGACCCTGAGCAAGCCCAGGCTGGGTACCAGGCGCTCTTGGATCAGGGATTTACGGTCTTTGCCATTCGTCACGGAAGCAGCCCTCGGTTCAACGTCCCCGAGGCGTACGCCGATGTGACACGCGCGGTGCGGTACGTGCGTCTCCACGCTCCCCACTTCGGCCTCGACGCGGAACGCATCGGCGTCTACGGAGGCAGCGCGGGTGGCCACCTCTCACTCATGCTGGGGCTGAACTCGGACGAGGGCGACCCAAACGCGACGGATGAAGTGCTACGCCATAGCAGTCGCGTCGCGGCGGTCGTCGCAAACTACCCCCCGGTGGATCTGCGTCCGAGGGCCACCCCGAGCGAACGTTTTCCGGCTACGATCCCCGACCGGAGCCTCTTTTTCGCCGGCGGGGTTGTGCCGGGCGCCGCTGAGCGTTTCGTCGCGATCGATGTCGAAGACGAAGCGGGCGCTTCAGTATCGCCGATCTTGTTCGTGACACCCGACGACCCGCCGACCTTGTTGATTCACGGAGACGCCGACGCGCTCGTCGACTTCAACAACAGCGAGTTGATGCAAGCGGCCCTGATGGCCAGCGGCGTCGAGACGGGTCTCGTGGTCATCGAGGGTGCGGGTCACGGGTTCCGGACCCCGGAGGATCGAACGCAGGCCTCGGACGCTCTGGTCGGTTGGTTCGTGGAGCACCTTTCGGGGCGGTAGTTGCCCCCAGCGTGAAGACGGAGCGCACGGGTGTGGCCGTGCGCTCCGCTCGTCGCCCTAGCCTCGTTCGGCTCGACGCTTACCGGTCCTCCGTTTCCTCCGGAATCGCCTTCAGCACTTCCCTCAGGAGACCCCAGCGGCTGAATCCCCCTGGGTTGTCGAGGCCGCGCCGTACGATGACCAGGTCGTGGGAGGGAACCACGATGGTGTACTGACCCCGGTTGCCGGACGTCGAGTACGCGTCCGTGGGCACGCCACTGGCGTTATCACCCGGGAGCCACCACTGACCGCCGTATCCGTTGCCAGTCGTAGCCGTGGCGGGAGCCGGCGTGCGCACGAAGTCGATCCACTCCTCCGAAATGAGCCGCTCGCCGTTCCACATGCCATTGTTGAGGTAGAGCAGGCCGAAGCGACCCAGATCCCGCGCGTTCGTATAGACCTGGCTGCTCATGATGAAATCCCCGAACCGATCCGTGCTCAGCAGCGTACTACGCATGCCGATCTTGTCGAGTAGCCTCTTACGCGGGAACTCCAGGTACTCCTGGTCGTCGCCGATGGCCAGCTTCATGGCGTACACCCCGAGTAGCGTGTCGTAGTTCTCGTAGTCCCAGAACGTGCCCGGCTCGCGAATCAGTGCGCGGGCCCGTGCCCCCCGGATCGAGCTCGCGCCGGCCCAGTAGGCCAGGCCTGAGCCCGTCGCGTACTCCAGACCACCGTTGTCCACCGTTTCCAGACCACTCGACATGTTGAGCACGTGCCGCAGCGTAATCTCGTTACGCGGATCGGTCTCGGGTGACCGAGCCCTCGGGAACCAATCGAACCCGAGAGGCTCGTCCAGAGCCATGCGCCCCTCGTCTACCATCATCCCTATCAGCGTCACGGCAATACTCTTGGCCGTGGACCACGTCCGCGTCCTGGTCGTCATGTCGAACCCGGGGGCGTAGCGCTCGTGAATGATCTGGCCCTTGTGGACCACGAGGAGACTGATGGTGAGCGCCCTCGGCGACGTATCGAAGGCCCAGTCTGATGCGGCCTGCAGGGCGGCAGGATCCACGCCGGGCGCTAGCGAGCGATCGTCAATCAGATCACCTTCAGGCCAGGCGATGGTGGCCGGGTCGCCCGGCAGCGCCGGAGTAGTGAGTTCTGGCAAGCCCTCGACGTCCTCCAGGCTCTGATCCGGCGCCATGATGACACAACCGATCCCTTCACGGAACGCAGCGCTGATGGGCGGAACTCCTCCCGGACCTCCTATGATTACCGCCTTGAGGTCCCAATCGACGATGTAGTCACCGCCGCGCGCCGTACCTACCGGCTCACGCAGAAAGGCCAACTCCTCGTCGAAAACCTGCTCGAGCGTCCGGTTGGATGTGAACAGGCCGTTGCACTGCAGGATGGCCTGCTGGCCGCGCCGAACCATGTCCCGGTTGAATCGCCAATAGTCGTAGGTTTCCTCCTGCTGGGCGCCGGCGTAGGCCGGAAGCACGAGCGCGAGCGCGAGGGCTGGGACTAGGCGATAGCTCATGTTCAACTCCCTTGGGGCGGTCACGCAGCGCGACGGCCACGGTATACATCAGGGTCGCACTGATGATAAGCACTACCACCCGTCACGCGCGAGCCCGGAGGGCTGGAGGCAGCCCTCTAGCGCGACCCGCCCCCCCTTGCCGATCAGCCTCGCCTCGGAGATCACCGCGACCACTTGGGCAGAAAGCGCCCTGTGCGACTGACGTAGTCCCGGTACTCCTGGCCAAACCGGGCCTCGAGCTGCGCCTCCTCCTTGGGCAGACGCAGCCGGACCAACGCCACCGCCACAGCGGCCGCGCCGATGAGGAACCAGCTCGCGGCGACGAGTCCCAAACCGGTGAAGAGCAACCCTGCCGCCGTATAGAGCGGGTTGCGAATCCATCGATAGGGGCCATGGGTTACCAGCTCGTGATCTTCATGGGTGATGACGGTCGGTGAGACATTGCGGCCCAACGCCTTCTGCGAGGACACCACGAAGGGAATGAGCACGAGGACTCCGGCCGCCGCCACCCACCTCAGCCAAGACGGCACTTCGAGGAACGACCAGTCCAGCGGCCGGGGGTAAACGATGTACATGAAGCAGTAACCCCACATAAACAGGCCGCCCAGGCGCAGCGCGATGAACAATCCCGGGCCTTCCGCGCTATGGTCGACCCGCCGACCCGCCTGCGCTTTGCGCCGATACGTACCCACCACCCCGAACAGGAGCAAAAACAAGCCGGCGAACACGAGCCGGAAGGTCGCTTGCTGGCTCACCGGATGGGCGCTTGCGGACTCACTGGAAAGTCGCTTGTTGACTCATACGAGGGCCCCTCGTCAGCGTTCGGCGGCGGCCACCTCGACGACTGCGTACCACAGAAACTGAACCATGGACAGCAGGGAGCCCTCCATGGTGCGTTCATCATCACCATGCGCCCCGCCACCTCCATTGATGTCTGCTTCGGTCCGAACCGCGCCGAAGCCGTAGCACTGCGTTCCCTGCGCCCTTACCTGTGCCATATCGGTGGCTCCCGTAAGCATGGTCGGCAGCGTCACCGCACTCGGGAAGAGGCGCGCAGCGACACTCTCCAGGGCCAGAAACATCTCGCTCTCCAGGCTGGAGGGCGGGCTAGCGGGCCGGTAGACCCCTTCCGGTATGATTTCGACGTTCGGATCGTCGATCACACGGGCCAGGGTCTGATAGAACTCCTCCGGGTCCTCGTCGGGCAGCCCACGGATGTCGATGGTGGCCTCGGCTTCGGTGGGAATCACGTTACGGCGAAAGCCGGCACTCATCATCGTCGGCACGACCGACGTCCGCAGCAACGAGCTGTGTTTCGGCTCGTTCTCGGCGAAGTAGCGTTCGATTCCAGGCTGCTGCGTGGGGTCGCCCACGCCCTTGTAGCGGGCAGCTTGCTCGGGCGAGCTGATGTCGCCCAGGCGGTCGAAATAGGCTCGCGTGGTCTCGTTCAGGCGCAGCGGCGATTCCCATGCGCCGAGTCGTCCCACCGCCCTGGCCAAGGCCGACACGGCGTTGTCGAGTCTCGGGATCGAACCGTGGCCCGCCGTCCCGCGGGCAACCAGCCGGACCCGCATGGGAAACTTCTCGGTCGTCGAGATGTCCACGTGCCACACCTCGCCATCGCGCATCACCGTCTCTCCACCCTCGGCCAGACAGTACTCCGCCTCGATCTCGTCCCAATGGTTCTCGACCATGTAGTCGATACCGAACCTCGTCGTCCCCTCCTCGCCTGCCTCGGCCAGAAAGATCACGTCCCGGTCGAGCTCGACGCCGGCGCGCGCTAGCAACAGCATCAGCATCAACCCGGCCGTGACATTGTCCTTGTCGTCGAGGGATCCGCGGCCATAGATATACCCGTCTCTTACCACCGCACCGAAGGGATCGACGGACCAGTTCTCACGCTGGGCGCCGACGACGTCCGTATGGGCCATGACCAGAATCGGCCGCTTGCTGCCGTTGCCGCGAAGCCGCGCAACCAGATTCGCGCGCGTCGGATCGAGTGCGAAGAGTTCTGCCTCGATGCCCTCCTGCTGGAGTATTCGCTGAAGATATCGTGCTGCTTCGGTTTCGTTGCCGGGCGGATTGCTGGTATCCGTGCGCAGCAGCGCCAAAAAATACTCCATCGATTCCGTCGCGACGGCCGGCCAATCCACGGGATAACGGTCTTGCGCGTCACCCGCGTGCGGCACAGCCGACACGAAGGCGCACAGTATGGTCGCGACCACGCGTTCCCGTCGCCCAGGCTGTACTTTCGAGGCCATCGTCTTGGTAATAGGCTGAAGGAACGCGCCAGTTGCCCCGTAGACAAATCGTAACGAGGGCTACACTTCAAGAAGGAGGTATGGGATGACGATCAAGGGAGCACAAGGCCCGAGTCGGGCGGGGCTGCTGCTGACTCTCGGTGTGCTGGCATGGGCCGGCGCCGCGCAGGCCCAAAGCCTCGACGAGATCATCGAGGCCGCCGTGGCGGCGACCGGTGGCCGCGATGCCATCGCGCAAATCGAGACCGTGAGACACACCGGCTCCTTCACGATGGGCACAGATTTCGGCCCCATCGAAGGCAGCCTGGAAATCGTGATCATCCCCAATCAGAAGATGTACCAGGCGCTGATCAGTGATCTGTTCTCGCAGAGGAGCGCATGGGACGGCACAGCCGCCTGGCAATCGGAGGCCTTCACAGGGACCGTCGAGTTGACGGGGGCCGCTGCGGCGAACCTGCGTAACCAGACTGCTCTGGATGGGTTTCAAGCATACCAGAACCCCGTATTCCCTGATGCGGAGTACGCCAAGGCCGACGACGAGCAGGTGGACGGTCGAGATCATTTCGTGTTGGAGATCTCGGTGAGTGGCATCCCCTACCGCTACTTCATCGACAAAGAAACGCACCTCGTCACCCTGCTGACGCTCGAGATGGACGTTCCGGAAGTCGGGGGGGTAATCGAGGTCACGGTTCGGCCCAGCGAGTATGAGAGGTTCGAGGGCGTCCTGATGGCGAGGAGGACGCAGTTGAGCATTCCCGGTATTTACGATCTGGACATGAGAATCAGCGAGACGGTGATCAACGAGCCGGTGGACCAGGCAATCTTCGCGAAGCCGTGAGCCGCTAGCCGCTCTCAGTAGCTTACGAGGTCCAACCCTGGGACCCGCTCGACGACATCGCGCCGTCCGGCAACAAGATCGACATCTACGGCCAGGCCATCGTGCGCCTCAAAGGCTCCAAGATCACCGAGAAGTGGGAGTCCTTCGACGAGTTGGTGATACTCCGGTAGATCGGGGCGTTGTCGGAGTAGCGCCCGTCTTGCGGGGCCCGTTTCGGATCGGCATGGTAACCTGAAGAGCACAGCCAGAGGCACGCGCGGCAGTGCCACATATCGCCCCAGGAGGTTGGAATGCTACATGACATGCGGCTCCCGAACGTGTACGAGCACCTGATGCGCCCCGCCGTTTTGCTCGCCGCCTCACTGGCACTTGCGATTGCCTCAACGGCCTGCAGCGCGGGCCCCGGAATGGACGACGGCGTCATCAGCGGCACAGTTCAGGGCGACAACGGTCCCGAGGCCGGCGTCTGGATCATCGCGGAGACCGACGACTTCGGCACTGGATTCGCGAAGATCGTGGTGAGTGACGACAACGGCCGTTTCGTTCTCCCCCAGCTGGCGGAGGCGAGTTACGACGTATGGGTTCGCGGGTACGGACTGGCGGACTCCGAGCCAGTGACCGCTGCCGTGGGTGACGATCTCATTCTGGCCGCCGCGTATCCGGAGACACCGCAGGAGCAGGCGGCAGTGTATCCGGCCAACTATTGGTATTCACTTCTCGAGGTCCCGCCGGCCAGCGCGTTCCCGGGCACCGGGCCCGAAGGGAACGGCATCAGCCCTGGCGTCCGGTCACAGGCGCAGTGGATCGACCGCCTCAAGCAGGGCTGCCAGCTCTGTCACCAACTCGGGAATCAGATCACGCGGGAGATCACCCATCTCGACCAACGTTTCTCTTCCACCGCGGAGGCGTGGGATCGGCGGGTCAACTTCGGCCAGAGGGGTCCCCAAATGAGCGGGGCTCTATCAGGAATGGGACGAGAGCGGGCGGTTCAGCAGTTCGCGGATTGGACGGACCGGATCATAGCCGGCGAGGTCCCCCCTCTCCCCCCCCGGCCCCAGGGAGAGGAGCGGAACGTGGTGCTCACGCTGTGGGACTGGGGTACCGGTACCTCCTACGTTCACGACGAGGTCGCTTCGGACAAACGTGACCCGTCGGTCAACGCCGGCGGCGACGTCTACGCCGTCTCCATGTCGGATGATCGACTGCTGATCGTGGACCCCAATACCCACGAATCCCGCGACCTGCGTGTGCCCGTGTGGGACCCGGAGACCCCCTCCTACTTCCCCACCGCCCCCGGCTTCGAGCCGTCGGTGTTCTGGGGAGAGGAGATCGTGCTGGACGGCCCCGCCAATATCCACAACCCGATGATGGACCAGGACGGGCGGGTGTGGCTCACGTCGAGGATCCGCGTCAGCCGGGACAACCCGGATTGGTGCAGGGAGGGCTCGACCAACTCCTATGCGGAGTATTTCCCGCTCACCAACAGCGGGCGGCAGGCTTCGGTGTTCCATCCAGACACGGAGGAATTCACGCTCATCGACACCTGCTTCGGGACCCACCACCTCCAGTTCGGAGAGGACGCGGAAAATACGCTCTACTTCAGCGGCGACAGTCGGGTCGTCGGCTGGATACGAACCACCCCCTTACTGGACGGGCCAACGGGTCCCCTCGTGGATCAGGTTAGGGACCAGGCTCCTGCACGCTTGGCGCCCAGGGCCGAGATGGCCCAGGGCTGGTGCCCCACGGTCGTCGACACCAACGGCGACGGGCAGATCACGCGGCCCTGGAACACGGGTAATGCCAGGGATCCGAACCTGGACACGCAGTTCACGGGCTTCGCCTATGGCGTCGTCGTGAGCCCGGTGGACAACTCCGTCTGGGTCGCCAGGACGGGTGGGGTACCGGGCCGGATCTATCGTCTGGTGCTCGGGGACAACCCACCTGCGACCTGCTCGGCCGAGGTGTACGAGCCGCCCTTCGAGAACCCGGATGTGCCCGAAGAGGACTGGGGATTCTCGCCCCGGGGAATCGACATTACCCGGGACGGAATCATCTGGACGGCTCTCTCCGGGAGCGGCCACCTGGCCAGCTTCGATCGGAGCAAGTGCACCGTGCTGATCGGGCCGGAAGCCACGGGGCAACACTGCGTCGAGGGGTGGACTCTCTACCCTGCTCCGGGACCGCGGATGAAGAATGCAGAAACCTCGGCCAGTGCTGATTTCCACTACTACAACTGGGTGGACCAGTTCAACACGTTGGGGTTGGGAGAGAACGTACCCATCGCCAACGGCACCACTTCCGATGCGCTTCTGGCCTTGAATGCCGAGTCCGGCGAATGGGTCCGGATGCGGGTGCCTTACCCCTTGGGCTTCTACTCGCGGGGGCTCGACGGTCGCATCGACGATCCAGACACCGGGTGGAAGGGACGGGGCGTGTGGGCCGACTTCGGCACGAACATCCCGTGGCATCTGGAGGGTGGCGCCGGTACAACAAGCAAGATCGTCAAGTTCCAGATCCGGCCTGATCCCCTGGCGTTCTAGGACGCTATTGGTTCTAGAAGGCTATTGAAGGAGTTCGGTGCGTGCGTGGCCCTGGGCTAGTGCTCGGGGCCGGCCGCAGACGCCTGGCATCCGGCAGGGACCGATGGGACACCAGGAACACCAACGCTTCCCGACGGTCAGCCGCGGACTTCACAAACTTGATCCATCTGCGTTTTGCAAGGAAAACCACCGTCGCGTTTACCCGGGTCTCGGTGACTCCTCCGACCTCTCAATTTCGCCTGCACGTCTCAGGATGCGGTCCGCGTCCATCTTGGAGAACATGGGTGGGTTGGTCGTGTGGTTACTGCCTCACTCCCAGTTCGTCCTTCCCAACGATATTGAAGAACGAAAACACCTTCGCCAGCATCTCCGGGTTCTCCCGAACAAAAAGCGAGTGGTCCCCGCCCGGGACTTCGATGTAGACGTGCTGCATGCCTAGCTCCCGCATCCGCGCCACCCAGGTTCGACTCCCCTCGACCGGGACGGTCGAATCCTGATCTCCGTGGAGTACCAAGACAGGAATCTCGCTGAACGACGAGATCTGATCGATGGCGTCGCGTCGCGGCGCCGGCGCGGCGACGGCTAACCCGGCCCAGATGTCGGGGTATAGGGCGGCGAGGTGGTAGGTGCCCGCACCTCCCATAGAGTGGCCCCACAGATAGATTCGACTTTCATCGACGTTGTGTGCGTCTCGTGCAATCTCCAGGACGTTCATTACGTCCTGTTCGCTCAACTTTCCGAGGTTCTCGGGGAGCGTGCTCTGGGCCCCACCACGGCCGCCCCCAGCGGGGTTGCCGTACCCGCGGCTCCCATACCATCCCCGCGGGTGGTAACCCAAGGGCGACACGACGATGTAGCCATATTGCTCGGCGAAGTCGATGAAACTGTCGTATCCCATCATCCAGTCGTAGGGCCGTCCCAGGCCGTGAAGAGCCACGATGAGTGGCCATTCGCGGGCGGCATCGTAGCCGGAAGGCAGGAAGAGGGCATACGGCATTTCCGCGCCGGTTTCCTCGAACACATAGGTGTGGCCTTGCACCCTCGCGTCCCTCGCGACGATCGTGCCGGGCTCCTGAGACGCCGAGCGGACCGGCGAGGCCATCCAGGTCAGCGCAATCACCCCGAGGACGCTGATGACTCGACCGACATCTCGATGGGAACGTTGAATCATGGTTCTTTCCTGGTGGAAACGGGCGACACCACGTTACGCGAACGCTGGCAACATTCTATGCGCGTACCGGTGGGCGCAAGCGGTCCCTCAACCACCCCTCGTCCAGAGGAGTACAACTCCGCAACCCGGGCCGTACTGAATGGGAACGGCCAATCCCTGGTAGACCTCCATCCCCTCCAGGTACTCGGCGGGAATAGAGTCGAAATCCCAACCCTCCATCACGAGCCCGTCCAAGTAAATCCGCAGGTTACATTGCCCACCCGCCCCAGTGCGCCGCCCCAGGACCTGCCCGTTTTCCACGCTCACGCCCGGGAGGCGTCTAAAAATGTCGGATATGTATAGCGGGTCGATCTCCATGAGGTCCTCCCGGGTGAGCCGGCTACCCCCCCCGACATTCTCCCTCAGGTAGAATCCATTCTGTTCGAGGGCGCGGGACCGGACCACCACCCTGATCGGATCGAGATCGATCGGGCGGGCAGACATCGAAGCGGCGATGTCGACGGTCCTCTCCGGTTGAACAATCACCGTGGCCGTACGGGAGGCGTAACCCAACCGTTCGAACCGGACCTCCACCAACCCCGTCTCCAGGTCTGTGAGGCTGAACCGCCCCAGTGGGCCGCTGAGTGTACTCCTTGGTGTAGATGTCAGTACGGTGATCTCCACATCCGCAACTCCGAATTCTCTGCCTCCCTCCAAGACCCGACCCCTGATCTGACCCGGAGCGTCCCGGTCGGCGAGGGTGGTCCGGTCCAGTCCAAGCTGGAAAGCTCGGTCGTCCGGAACGTCCAGGTCACCCTCCATGCGCTCATAACCGACCGCCTCCACATGCAGGCGATGTCGCCCAGTCGGAAGGTCTGGGAACACGATCCGACCCAACACGTCGCTGATCACCGAAATCCCCAGCTCTGGTATGCGCACGATCGCCTCGCTCAGCGGGTCGTTGGTCTCCGAATCCACGACCCAGCCCGCCCTGCCAAATCCGTCGGGCGATGTAGCCCGTGCATCAGCCGAGGCGACTGCTGCGGCAGGCTCGTATGTGACCCCTATTCGGTCGCAGGCCAAAGTCAATCCGGACTCACAGGCGCGCAGGTAGAGGTTGACGGCGGTCGCGAGGTCCTGAGCGACGCCTTCACCAAGCTCATAGCTGACCGCTAGGTTGACGCAGCTCAGCATCATTCCGCTCTCGCAAGCCCGCCAGTAGAGGCTGACCGCGGCGCCGAGGTCCACAGTGACGCCCCTACCCGTCCTGTACATGCTCCCGAGGTTGGTGCAGCCCAGCATCTCCCCGCCGCCGCAGGATCGCTCGTAGAGGTTCACGGCCTGGACCGGGTCTCGGGTGACACCCTCGCCACGCTCATAGCTGACCCCGAGGTGGGCGCAACCCAGCAAGTCGCCGCCATCACAGGCTCGCTCGTAGAGGAAGCCCGCGGTAGCGGGGTCTCGATCGATGCCTGCACCGTTCCCGAACATGAGACCGAGGTGGGTGCAACCCAGCAGCAGTCCTCCGTCACACGCTTGCTGGAAGAGGCTGAGGGCACGCGCCTGATCCTGAATGACGCCTTCCCCCGTCTCGTACCTGACCCCGAGCTGGTCGCAGACCGCCAGATCGCCGGCGTCGCAAGCTTGCTGATTCAACGTTTCAGCATCCTGACCCGCCAACGCGCCAGGCGACAGGCTGACGCACAAAACTGCGAGCAGGAACCTACCTCGCATCTTCGAGGACCGTATTCAGGCGTATGATTGCTGGGGACATGGCGCACTCCGTGATCAGTCTCGAGGATCAAGATCTTACGGGTGGGCTGGTGGACGCAAGCCTGTCGCTCGTTTGACACGCCGGGTTATCGTCTATTCACACTCTCACGGTCCGATTCGATGAACCAAGCATGAGCAAGCGACGGGTGAAGGAGGCCGCCACCCAGCCCCCCGAATTGACCGGCATCGCGCAGCTCCTGAGCGAGATGCCGGAGGCCACGCTCGACCTACATGGCTACACTGGCCCCCAAGCTCGTCTGCGAGTGAGGGACTTCCTCACAACCCACTCCCAGATCTCAGCTGGCAGTGTGGTGCACGTCATCACGGGCAAGGGCAGCGGTTCGAAGGGGAGAGGGGTGCTGTTGGAACTCACACGAGATTTGCTCGAGGGTGAGGCCGCGAACCACGTGGACGAGTACGCGGGGATGTTGGGCGGAGGTGGGTGGGTGGTTCGGGTGAAGTGAGCGAAGCCTTCAAAGTGGCTAATCCGAACTGGCCTCCTGGCGCCCCTCCCCCTGCTCCGCCTCCACTGGTGCAGCACGAACTGCGGTGTTGCCCTAAGGGATGACCGGTACGCGGCTCCCGCTTGGATCTGCTCATGGCTCTGATCCAGGGCGTGCCGGCTGTTCGTGTTAGGCCGTTCTGGTAATCGACTGAGGTGCGGCCCGAAAGTTGGACCGAGTCAACCGAAGGCGGCTAGGACAAACGCATCACAGCAGAGCGTCGGCATACAGGTCGATCCTGAACTGCTTCTGCGGGCCCGTGAGTCCGTGGGACAGGTCGAACCGGACCAGGCCGTCGAGAACGCTTCCGCCCACCCCGACTCCGTACAATATATTTCCGTCGTCGAAATCGCCCCGGTCGCCAGCCCAACCGGCGTCCCCGAACACACTCACGGAGCCGATGTCGTCGAAGGTCCGAGCCAAGTTCAGGCGGGCCCGAGTGAAAGACGACCCCCTTGCGGACCCGGCAGGGTACCCCCGAAGCGTGTTGGCCCCGCCCAGGAACCATTGTCGCTGAGGCGTCCCGTCACCGAAGGTGGTGCCTAGAGCCGCCTCCACGCCCAAGCGCCACCTGCGCGGCACCAACGGGATCGCCACCTTCAACGTGGCGCTGGCCCGCGCGTAGTTCGTTCCGGTACGTTCTGTACCTCCTCCCGTGACCCTCCAGCTGGCTACCTGTCCGTACAGGTCGAGCCCGAACTGCGTTCGGGACGCTTCACCACCCCACCAGGGAGAGAGCCGTAACTCGGCCCCGACCTCGTCCACTTCGTCGGCGATGACGTTGGGTCGGAATGTCCAGCTTCCGTCGAGGGCGTGGAGCAGGGCAAAACTGGACTCTACCGGAGCGTCCCACTGGCGCTCCGCGTAGGCTCTGAACTCGAAAGACTCCCGGGCGCTTAGCGGCGGACCCCACGTGAGGTCCACTCCCGAGGCCCGGTAGTACTCGCCGTCGTCCCGTCCGAAAAGAAACGCGTACACCGAGTTACCGAATCCCAGGTGCCGGCCCCGAGAATCGGTGGCCTGGAGCTCGTAGTACCCACCCAGAGTAAGTTGGCGTCGAACGGTCGACCGCTGGAAGTCCAACCGTCCTTTGGGCATGAGATCGGCGAACCCGAAGAACCCGCTAGCATCGAGCGTGTAGGGTCCGCCGAGGTTTCTCTCGTAGCGTCCCCCTATGGCCGGCCCCTCGACCCGGTTGTATCGAAGCAGATCAGGCCGGTCCCAACCCCAAGTGGCCGTCCAGGGAACACCTTGGATGGTCGGGGCCGGAAGAGCGGCAAGGGTGTTGACGTACTCCTCCAACTGGTCGTCGGACGGGAATCCCGCCGCCTCTTCCCAGATCGGGGGCGGGAGATAGGGGCTGGTGTCGACCAAACTCCGTTCCTGCGGAGCGATCATCAGCTGCTCTCTGTTGCTGGCGAACTCCTCGCTTCGGGAGAGCGGCTCGTACTCGACCCCGTCCCGCTCGGACAACAGCTGGGCGATGAAGTCCATGGCCTCGGCGCGAGTCTCGAAGTGTCGTTCCACAAGCCCAGCCTGCTCGGCCGTTTCTTCTTGGGCCAAATCGGACTGGGTCGTGACCGACTCCATCCTGTAGGCGATGTCCATCGAGACCGGCATCTTGAGGATACCTGCGGCGATCTCGCCCTCGATACGCATGCTCCGAGGGAGCCAGACCTCCAAGTTCCAGAGACTGTACTCGACCGCCACCATAGTCAGATCGAACGTCCACGGATTGAACAGGCCCGGCACGAACCTGAACGATCCCCTCTCTTCCTCTTCCTGAAGGTCCGCCACGTCGCGCATGGCGTCGAACTGCCTGCTCAATCGATAGACGGCTCGTACGAGCGCGCCGGATTCGGGCTCGATCCAGAGGCTACCGCTGATTCGGTGGATATCGGCTTCACGCGGAAGAATATCCAACTGAACGGTCTGGAGCCGGCGCCCGTCAGGGAGGGACAACGAAAGGGTATCCCCGCTCTCAAAGCGATAGACGGAGTCAGACCCGATCGCCAACGGGTGTACGACCCAGAAATCAACCCCGTCGCTCTGTTCAAAGGCGCTTTCGTCGTCATCGCCTGTGTCCAAGCTGAAGATGAGGCGATCGCCACCAGGCTCGAAGGGGTCGTCGAACGAGAGGTCAGCCAAGAAATCCAGATCACCTTCGCGCACGGCGATCGAGCGGCCCGGATACTCGGAGTGTGTTCCAAGAACCTGGACGACCGCGTCGTAGTCCCGGTCCCAGAAGGCACGGACGGCGGTCTCGTTCCGGTAGAGGATTCGGTCCTTGAGCGGGGTACGAAGCGCCGCCGCGATGCGCTGCTGGATGAGAGCCGTGTACCGGACGATCGACTCGTCCACGGATCGCCAGTTTCTTTGGGCCGCTTCGAACAACGTGCGCGCAGCTGGATCGACGTATGTGTCCGGAGCGATCTGCCGGGCCAAGTCCTGCGGCGTATCTTGCCCAGCCGCCGATTCGGCTCCTAGGCCGAGCACGCCGAGGGACAAGACCCCGAACCATCTCATTGTCTGCATGCGCGCCATGAGTCTACCTGCCGCTTGCGACTGATATGTCGTGCCGAAAACGGACCTCCTTGAACTGGTCCCAAGTGACCAAACGCCAAACGGACCCGTCGGATGCCCCACCGCTGTTCGGGACCTCTGGGGTGATGAGGATGCCCTTGTTGTCCCAATTGACGTCGTTGGAGTCGTCCAACTCGAAGGTGCGCCCGTCCAGCATGGTCACGGTGGCTCCGAAAACCTCACCACGCGTGATCCGGCTCACCATGCCGAACTCGATGGCGAAGATCACGTCGTCCGCACGACCGTTCAGAGACTCCCAGGAACTTTCTTCGTCCGCATCCCAGCGAATCAAGCCGTCGATCTCCTCACCGGACTGCGTCACCACTGTGCCGACCAGGGGGTGGCCTCCATCGAAAGCGTCGTATCCAACAACCTCATCCGCCTCGTGGAACCGCAGGATCCGGAACTCCTCCCACTCGACCTCCACAAACCCCAGCCCAGGATCCGAGATCTGAATTCCGCGATTCCTGCGATCGACGTCCCTATCTCCCGTGAGGTCCAATTCGTCTCCGTCGACTAGCACGACCCGAGCTAGCCCCCCCCTACGTGTGATCTCTATGCGTTCGATGGAGGTGATTTCGCCGAACCGAATCTCCCGGTTCCTACCGCCCTCTCTCTCTTCCCCGTCCAACACGTCGGACTCCATGATCTCGTCCAGATCCCACGAGACGTAGCCAGTGAAGCGATTTCCCTGGACGTCCTCGAGGGTTCCGTAGAGCCGGTGAGCTCTGGCCCGAACTCCGGACGGCACGGCGGAGAACTCGATCCGCTCGAGGTCATCCCAGTCCAGGTCGACTTCGGACCGTCGGGGGACGTCCACCACGATCCCGCGATTGGATCCTCCGAGGTTCCTCGAGCGATCATCCAGCTCCACCAGCTCACCTGAACGTAAGGTCAGTTCAACCCCACCGTCCTCCATGACACGAAGCGACCGAAGGTGCCCAAATCGGATCTCCGACGCGGTGGTGGGCGGGAAGTCGGGGTCCGCCTCTCGCCACGAGATCCGGAAACCCTGAAGATCGATGGAACGGAGCGGTGGCCCGTCGGCACCCTTGGCTTCCAGCCAGACCATGTAATTCTCGGACGGGATCTCCTTGGTGCCGTCCAGAACGTCCACCCAGCTGCCTTCGTTCCGATCCCAGCGGATGAACCCCTCGTGGACGTCGCCTGTCGTGGCGTAGAGCCGACCCCAAATCCGGTCGTCATCCTGCGCCCACACAGGGCTGGCGAGCACTACTACACACAACAACGACCGACCGAACGCACGGAATTGTACCATATCCACCCTCTTAGGGCCCCCGAACGGAAATCCCTTTATCCTACAGGCTCCAGCCCGGGATGTTTCAACGCGGTGAGAGGGATCCTATCCGCCTACCGCGGCCGCGTCGGGGTCACGGGACGGATCCGTCAAGCGCGCGGGAATTCCATCGAGCAGTTTGGGCCATGGACTGGGACTAGAAAGCGGCTGGATCGGGCTTAGAGCAGGGTTTGCCAGGAGATCACCAGAGTCCGCTCAAAGGCCCACCCGCTTGCTGGGCCATGCGAATCTCCTAGAAGAACGGACGCCAAGCCGTCGAGTCCGGCGTCTCCATTATCTCTCGCACCGTGGGGAGCTCGCCCCTCGCAAGCTCGACGGACGTGCTGAAGAACCCTGATGCGTCCAACGTCACCGTGACCGTGTCGTCGTTTTCGTTGAGCCAGTACCAGCCGTGGATCCCCGGAAACGGTGCGACGTAGCTGCCGTGTCGGGCCAACGTCCGCTCCTCGACCTCGAAGAAATCGGCGGTACCCTCCTCTGCCCCGTCTGCTTCACTGTGCATCTCGGAGCGGACCCAGTAGCTCGCGCTCCACGAATACACCATCGAGCGGCCTTCTTCGAGCCGATATTTGTATTCCACGAATGATCCGGGCGCGATCTCGAACGTCCGGTGATCGGTGCGATAGCTACTCCCGTGCGCGGTGATACCATCCGGGCGTACGGCAATCGTGCCATCCCCGGGGTTCGACAGGACGCGCAGCCCCAGAACCTCACCGATTCCCAGGGGATCGATGTCGTACTCCGCCGGCAGGATGGCGGAGACGAGCACGACTCCGGCTACCCCCAATGCAGCCAGGGTCGCCCAAAACAGTTTGGCCTTCGAGGGGGGATCAGGAAGGATAAGCCCCGGAACCCCTGCCTCGGGGACGTCCACCGGGGGAACGCCCTGGTCAGACTTCGATTGATCTGTCATGGCAACCTCATGATGCGTCCACCAAGTACCCGACAATCTGATATCCCATGAGCGTGAAGCCTCCGGCCATGAGCAAAGCGTTCGTCACGAAGGCATGCTTCAGGAAACCCGCCCGTGTCCGCCAGAAACTCAACACGATGAGAACACCCATCAAAGCCAGAATCTGCCCAAGTTCAACGCCAACGTTGAAGCTGAGCATGTTCGTGACGAGGCCCTCTCGAGAGGGGGCATTCTCCTGAATCGCCGTCGCCAAACCGAATCCGTGAAAGAGGCCGAAGATGAGGACCGCGATCTTGGTGTTGGGCTGGACGCCGAAGTATCGGCGAAAGCCGTCCATGTTGTCGAACGCCTTGTATACGACGGAGAGCCCGATGATGGCGTCGATGGCGAAAGGGTTCGCCTGCACCCCCCAAAGAACACCGGCCAGCAAGGTCAGGCTGTGTCCCAGGGTGAAGAGGCTCACGTATAGAACCACATCCTGAAGGCGGTACAGGAAGAATATGACTCCCACGAGGAAAAGGATGTGGTCGTAGCCGGTGAACATGTGCTTCGCGCCGAGATACATGAACGGCCCGATGGCTGCACCGACGTTCGTCAGGAAGAACGAGGCGTCGTCCTGGGCCACGCCGTGGGCAGCCGCAAGGTCCACAGTCCACACCAGGAGAAGGGCGCACGGCAGGCCCACAGACACGCTCCAACGCCGCAGGGTCTTCGTCATATGGCTCCACTGGCTCCACAGGGTAGGTCGGGGAAACACTATTCGTCGAGGGACGCTACGGCCCGACATCGCAAACCTCAAGGGCTCCCGGCCCACGAGGCGACGAGGGATTGTGGCCCATCAGGGTCTGGCTCACGCCCCCGACCTCAGGGGTTCAGCCAGTAGTTCACCTTGTACGGCCTGCACCTCGCTCATTGTACGATCTGCGCCTGGCTGATCATCACGGACGGCGGGTTCGTACGTCAGCTTCCGCCGCATTTCCCCCGACAGCAGCCACCACGCGATCACAGCCTGAAGAGCCAGGGTTGCGACGGAGACCCACCAGAGGTGGCGGAGCTCGAACCAGCTCTGGCCGGAAAGCCAAACCGCGGGGATGACGAAGGTCGCGAGCCGCGTGGCGCTCGCGAGGAGGGCGGGGACCGTGTTTCCGAGAGCCTGGAACATGCCGGAGCACGTGAAGACGATTCCCATCGCGACGAAGTTCCACGAGATGATCCGCAGGAACTCGGCGCCCGGGTCGATGACTGCCTGGTCGCCGGTGAAGAAGGCGATGAGAACGCCGGGGCGCCACTGACAGAACAGCGTCAGGAGCAGCATGGTCGCGCTGAGAATGATCATGGACGTGCGGAAGGTCTCCCGGACTCTGTCGGGCTCTCTGGCACCTACGTTCTGCCCCGCAACCGGGGCGGTTGCGAAGGCGATGGCCATCGCAGGGAGGAAAACCGCTTGCATGACCCGCGAGCCGACTCCGAAGCCCGCCTGGGCCTCAGATCCGAAGCCCTGGATGGTCCAATAGATGACGCCCATGTATACGAACATGAGTGCGAACTCGCCCCCCGGCGGCAGACCCACAGCCAGAATTCGTTTCCAGGCGGAAACTCTGGGGTGAACCATGCTCGTATCGAACACCACGTATCGCTCGAGGCGCCTAAAGTAGAGGGTCATTAAGACGACAGCGACGGCGATCGAGATCGTTGTCGAGAGGCCTGCGCCCATTACCCCTAGCGGCCGGCCGATCCCCCAACCCGTGATCATGATCGGAGAGAGGATCGCGTTCAGCACGACCGTCGAGACCTGAACGACTATCGTCGGGTTGACGATTCCCGTCCCTCGGAGCGCCGACCCCATCGAGATCAATGCGAACTGGAGGGCCAGGCCCGGAAGGACCCAGTAGAGGTACGTGATTCCTGCCGCGACCGTCTCGGCGTCCGCGCCTATCGTGCCCACGTACCATGCGCCCAGGCCGTATCCACCGACCAACGTAATGGCGGCGCACAGCGCGGCGAGCACGAGGCTCTGGTTGAAGATCAGGTTCGCGTCGTCCCGGTCCTTCCTACCACTCGCCTGAGCGATGAGCGCCATCGTCCCTACACCCAGAATCTGGGTGATGGCCATCACGAGGAACTGCACATTGCCCGCGGCCCCCACTCCGGCGATGGCCGCGTCGCCGAGCTGGGCCACGAAGTAGAGGTCGACCAGCACGTAGAGGGTCTGAAAGATCATGCCGATCGCGATCGGGACGGCCATCCGCATGATGTGCCCCGTGATGGGGCCCTTTGTCATGTCTTGCATCGTTCGTCAGGTGCCCTCTGTGGCCGGCTCTTCAGGCCAACTCTTCGATGGAAAGACACGAGCCTACGCAAGGTGGCGGACCGGACGCCTCCCTAGGGCGCCGATCCAGGCCCGACGACCGGGAGGAAGGGTAACCTCTTTGGACGCCGCCCCCAATCTCGGGTGTGGCGGGTTGAATGGCTGGCCTAGTTGATCCGACCCCCGTGCTCCTCCCACTCACGATTGCGCAGCAGGAACTTCTGAATCTTCCCGGTCGACGTCTTGGGTAGATCGCCGAACTCGATCGTTTTAGGCACCTTGAACCCCGCAAGTTTTTCGCGACAGTGCTCGACGATGTCGTCCTCAGAGGCCTCCTGGTTGGGCTTCAGCGTGACGAAGGCCTTCGGCACCTCACCCCACTTTTCATGCGGGACAGGAACGACGGCACACTCCATCACGGCCGGATGTGACACTACCGCTTGCTCTACTTCGACGGTACTGATGTTCTCACCGCCCGAGATGATGATGTCCTTCATCCGGTCGCGGAGTTCGATGGACCCGTCGGGATGGAGCACCGCGATGTCGCCGCTGTGGAACCAGCCGCCGGCGAACGCCTTCTCCGTGGCTTCCGCATCGTCGAAGTAGCCCTTCATGACGATGTTACCACGCATGACGACCTCACCCATGGTCTCACCATCCGCCGGGACGGGCTGCATCTCGGTATCGACAACGCTCATCTCTCCGCCCAACACGTTCAAGAACCCCTGTCGCGCCCTGTACCGTGACTGTTCCTCTTCGGGCTGATTTTCCAGACTCAGTGGCGGAATGTTGATCGTACATGGACCGTAGGTTTCGGTCAGGCCGTAGGTATGCTCAAGCTCGAAATTGAGCGCGGCCATTTGTGAGATGATGGTGGGCGACGGTGGCGCACCAGCAGTGAACAGGCGAACCGGACGCTCGAGTCGGTGTGCGGCCGGATCGTTGACGAGCATGGTGAGCACCGTGGGTGCGGCGCAAAAATGCGTGACACCCTCATCGAACCTTCGCCACACGTCGGTGGGGTCGATCCGCGGAATGCAGACACTCTTCGCGCCCACAGCGGCGAGCCCCCAGGCGAACGTCCACCCGTTGCAGTGGAACATGGGAAGCGTCCAGAGATAGACGCTGTCCGCGGTGAGACGATGATCGAGGACCATCGCCAACGCGTTCAGGTAGGCGCCGCGATGGTGGTACATGACACCCTTAGGGCGGCCCGTGGTCCCGGACGTGTAGTTGATCGCGAGCGTCTCGTCTTCGTGAAATCCAGATGTGGGCAACGCGTCGTCTCCCCCCTGAGACAGGAGATCCTCGAACTCGTTTTCTACGTTGAGCAAAGGGACGCCCGACAACGTGTCCGGGATTTGGTCACGGAGTTCGGGACTGTAGAACACCTTGGTCGATCCCGATTGCTCGAGGATGTAGCCGATTTCGGCGGACGTCAGGCGCGTGTTGATGCTCACGAGTGTTCCGCCGGCGAGCGGCACACCGAAATGTGCCAGGAGCAAGGGCTCGGAGTTCAACGCAAGAAACGCGATCCTGTCGCCTTTCTCGAGTCCTTGAGCTTGAAGCGCAGACGCAAAACGACGTGCGCGCGTGCGGAAGTCGCGCCAGGTGTACTCGACCTCACCGTCCACGACGGCTATGCGGTCCGCATAAGCGTCGCCGGCGCGCTCCAAGAAGTGGGTCGGGAGCAGTTCGTGGCGGTAGACGTCTTTATTCGGTTGACTCATTTCACACTCACTCTTTGTCCGGGTTGGGGCTGTACCCCTTCCAAGTGCGTCCGGACGAACGTCCGGACGCCCGCCAAACTGCTAGCGATCGAGACGCCGTCCGGCAACCCGGGGATCTCCTGATCCGATTCGACGAAAGCTATGATCGGTCGTCCGTACCTGACCGCGAGCCTCACTTCGCTAAGGGTCCCTGCGTCTCCAGGTAGCGCAACAATTACGTCCGACGTAAGGGCGTTGATGTGGTTGCGCGAGGTGGGGTCCGTGCCACGTTCACCGCTCGAGGGAAGATTTGTCAGGACCGGAATCTCGACCCACTGGTTTGGATACCCGCTCTTCGGTTTTTCCAGCGATTCATCGCAAGGAAGAATGCCGAGTACCAGCCCCCGGCGGTTGGGCGTGTCATAGAACGACTGACTCACTGCCGCCATGACCCCGCCACCGCCGCCTGTCAGCAGATGAACCCCACACTCCGCCAACCAGCGGCCCAGGGCGGAGGAGCGCTCACGATAGGGTCGGCTACCGGAGCCCATCACACCGACAACGGGCAAGCGGCTCATTCAGCGCTCGTTCTTGTTATTCGAATCACGCCGCGTACGTATCTTTGGATCGCATATATACGTACGGCGATCCGACGATATCCCTACCGAAATTCGACGCAGCGGCTACTGCTCTCGAACGTACTTCGTCAGCCCCCCGTCGACAGCAGGCCGGGACCCGGGTCCCTCCGCACCATAAACGTTTCCGTCGGCGTCAACTGCTACCCCTTCACCGGCCGTGTTCCAGGGCCGCTCTTGATAGGCGTGTCCCGGGATGAACGCGGTAACCACATCTGCGTGGGCGCTCCCGATCCGGATGCCGGTGGCCCAGCCAGGGTGGTTCCCCCCCGACGTCTCGGAGTCGATCGCATAGAGCATGTCGTCGTCGGTCATGAACAGGCCGCTGATACGGCTGAACTGGTAGTACGAGTCGAGGTAGTTCCCGTCCTGATCGAAGATCTGAATCCTGTGGTTGCCGCGGTCGGCCACGAATAGGCGGCCCCGAGAGTCGAGCTCCAGGGCATGAGGCGTTCGGAACTCGCCCGGGCCAATCCCGATCTCGCCCCATTCCATGAGGAACTCGCCCTCGGCCGTATACTTCAGGATCCGTCCGGTGGAGCCAGGGCCAGGTCTCGCACTCTGCCCACTGTGCCCGTCCGCGACGAAGATGATGCCCTCCGGCGTTGTGATCACATCGTTCGGCTGGTTGAGCTGGCCGGGACCACTCCCGGGCTGCCCGGCGGTACCTAGGCTCATAAGCAGCTCGCCCGTCGGGCTGAACTTGTGGACCTGATGGCCCTTGGTGCCGTCAGCGTTGCCGGCGAAATCGGTCGCCCACACGTTGCCGTCGTCGGCCACGTGAAGGCCGTGGGGGGTTACGAACACTCCGGCCCCAAACGCGGCCAACAGCTCCCCGGTGTCCTTGTGATACTTGACGATCGGGTCGACGAGATTGGTGTCGCAGCCGCCGTCGAGGCCGCCACCGCACCGGTCATAAGCCCACACGTGCCCGTCGGGTCCAATATCGGCGCCCGCAGTCGATCCCCATTCACGGCCGTTGGGAAGCTTTCCCCAGTCCTCGATCACCGTCGGGTTGGGGTTCGGAAGGCCCCTCAGCGCCGGGTCAGTGACGTTATCCGCCGGCGTACCGGTGATACCGGATGGCGGCAGCATGAAGCCAGATGAAATGGCCGTGAATGATGGCATGTCAGCCGACGTTGCCGTGGCCATTTCCTCGTCGGCGGTCCCAACACATCCCACGAGTAAAGTGAGGACAACGGCGAAGGGAATCACACGTATCGAGCGCTCGGAAAATGACATGACGGCCTTCCCTTGTTGATAGGGTTTTGACACAGCTTTCGGGTGCCCTGTCGATCAGGGATATAGTGAGTTCGGGCGGGAGGCCGCGCAAGAAGAGCAGGAGCCTCCGCCCCGATCAACTCTCGCACATGGCGGTTGGCCGTGTAGACTAGCAAGTCTGCTTCCCCGCTTCGGAACCCCCCCATTAGAAGGTCATTCATCCCGGACCGGCGCGAGGAGCCTTCGGTTTCGGACGCGCTAAGGCTGGACAATGGGCACCGTGTCTGGTTAGCAACCTCTCAGGAGAGGACCCGTGGAAAGCGGATTCCGTTCGGCAAGATGGTTATTATCTGCCGTGGCGCCCAACGAAGCCGTCTACACCCCTGAGCCGAAACGGCCCCTGACATGTCCAACACCCGCGTGAAACTGCTCGATACCGCACCGATACCGAACAACCGTGGCGAGCTCGGTCTCTACCAACACGGCAAAGACTTCCTGATCAAAATCGTGGGCGGTCAGGACCTCATGAGCACTCGAACCCACGGGTCTGCAGACGCGCTGGCGGACCTCACCTGCCCCGAGGTCGCCTCACGAGTACGGCCCCGGGTGCTGATCGGCGGGCTGGGTGTTGGCTTCACGCTGGCCGCGGCACTGCGCCAGCTCGGACCCGACGCCGAGGTCGTGGTGGCCGAATTGGTGCCTGCTGTGGTCGAGTGGAACCGGGGACCCGTCGGCGAGCACGCCGGTAATCCACTCCGGGATGAGCGAGTCACCGTAGAGGAGGTGGATGTCTCCCTCCTTCTGAGGGCGGGAGGGCCGTCGTTCGATGTCATCCTGTTGGACGTCGACAACGGCCCGGAGGGATTGACCCAGAAGAGTAATGACTGGCTCTACTCGAAGGCCGGATTGAACGTCGTTTACCGCGCGCTCCGGCCCAAAGGCGTGCTCGGCGTGTGGTCCGCCGGTTCGGACCGTGCCTTCACCAAACGGCTTGTTACCGCGGGCTTCGAGGTAAACGAGGTCCCCGTACGGGCGCACCGCGGGAAAGGCGCCCGGCACCTCATCTGGGTGGCTCGAATTCCGTAGAGGGCGAGCATCGCGCGAGGAATCCGGCCCAGCCGCCCCTCTCCTCGCCCAGCACATTTGTGTACGTTGGGCCTCGCAGGCGTTACCAAGACAATGCCAGACGATGGAGCCTCTGATCGCCCCCGACCCGACAGGCACGCCCCTCGGCATTCTTCGTGACGTGTTCGGCTACCAAGACTTCCGTCCGGGCCAGTTAGAGGTCATCGAAGCCGTACTCGCGGGGCGTGACTGCATCGCGCTCATGCCCACGGGGGCGGGTAAGTCGCTGACGTTTCAGGTGCCGGCCCGATTGTTGGACGGCACGGTGCTCGTGGTGTCTCCGTTGATCTCCCTGATGAAAGACCAGGTCGATGCACTCAACGAGCTGGGTTTTCGGGCTGCTGCGATCAACTCGTCGCTGGAGCCGGGAGAGCGGGAGCGAAGGCTCCAGGCGCTCAGAGCCGGAGAGTACGAGCTTGTCTATTTGGCCCCGGAAGGGCTCGACGGGCGCCTGAGCCGAGAAGCCGGAAACTGGCCTCTCTCACTCCTCGTCGTGGACGAGGCCCACTGCATCAGCCAGTGGGGCCACGACTTCCGGCCGTCGTACCGGCGGCTGCAACGGCTGCGGGACGAGCTGTCGGGCGTACCCGTCCTTGCGCTCACTGCGACCGCCACGAAGGCAGTGGCGCGCGACATCATTCGGCAACTCGAGATGAGCAAGCCCGCCGGTTTCAAGGGCTCGTTCTTTCGCCCCAACCTGAAGCTCTATTGCAGGAAGAAGGGCACGGGACCCACGCGCCTTGAGATCGCAGGGCTGATCCAGGCGCGTCAGGGGCAGAGCGGCATCCTTTATTGCGCCTCACGGAAAGCGGTCGATCAGATGGCCGGCTTCCTTTGTGATCAGGGGGTCCGAGCGTTGCCCTATCACGCGGGAATGGACGACGGCGATAGAGTTACGAACCAGGACGCTTTCGCAAGGGACGACGCCGACGTGATCGTCGCGACCATCGCCTTCGGTATGGGCATCGACAAGTCGAACGTGCGCTTCGTCATCCATCGGGACATGCCCAAGGACGTGGAGTCCTGGTATCAGGAGATGGGACGCGCAGGTAGGGATGGCCTGGATAGTGATTGCTTCCTCTTCTATTCGTGGGCCGATGTGAAGCTCCAGGAGCGATTCCTGAGCGACATCGACGACCCCGATCTCTACTGGACAAAAGTCGAAGCGGCCAAGTCTCTTTTCCGTTTGGCGGAAAACGGCGGGTGCCGCCACCAGAAGATCCTCGGCCACTTCGACGAGGAGATCGATGCATGCGGCGGTTCCTGTGACTGGTGCACCGGGGTAAAGGCGGAGGACTTGGCGGCGGAGGGGATGGCAGCGGTCACCGCAGTCCCGAGGCGACGATCACCGAAGTCCTACGACCGAGTCGCTGAGCCCGGGCCACTCTCTGATGCGGATGAGGCCCTCTTTGAGAGCCTACGAGAGCTTCGCAAGTCGATCGCAGACCGGCAGGGTGTGCCGGCCTACATCGTATTCAGCGACAAGACCCTGCGGGCCGTGGCCGAAGCACGTCCGTCTACACCGCATGAGTTCTTGGCGATCTCCGGCGTTGGCCCGCTGAAGCTCGAACGGTACGGGGATACGTTCATGGAATTGCTGGCGGAGGCCGACGCGTAAGCTGGAACCATTTCCCTTCCGTCCCGTGTCCGATCGCAGCGGAGTCGGCGATCGGACGCTAGCGGCCCCCCTGTGGCGGCAGCCGTCGATTGACGATACAGTAGGCTGATGCTGACTCGACGCACCTTCGTTGCGGCTTCTTTGGCAGCCCCCCTGGCCCGGTTGAGGCCCACGCCTCTGGCGCAGACCGCCCCCGCCGGCAAGATGCTGCTCAGCATGCACCAGAACACATCCCGGTCGGCGGGTTTCCGGGGATCGCTCGAGGGTTGGGCGAGAGCCGGAATCGAGTACGTCGAGCTTAACGACGCCATGCTCGATGGGTTCCTGGAGAACGATACGTTGGCTGGTGCCAAGAGCCTCCTGGACGACCTCGGGCTGACGCCGGTGTGCGGCGCCGCGGTCATGCAGGATATCTGGATTCCGGGTCCGGCTCATGCGGCTTCGCTCGAAACGTGGAGGAGGCGTTGCGAGCAGTTCGCCAGCCTTGGAGTGCAGAAGATCTACTCCCCCTCGCTCACGAACCGGAGAGTCAACGCTGAAGACTTCGCGGCAACCCCAGGCTGTATCCGCGAAGCAGGCGAGATCGCCGCGGAGTACAACCTCACGGCGATGATCGAGTTCCTCCGTACATCTACGCACCTGGCGACGCTGCCATCGGCACTCAATATGATCCGCGAGGCTGCACATCCCAGTGTCCGACCCATGCTCGATTTCTTCCACTTCTGGTCGGGACTGAGCAAGTTCGACGATCTGGACATGCTCGAGCCGGGTGAACTCGCCCATGCACACTTCCAGGACCTACTCGATGGGCCCCGCGAGTTGATCAACAACAACTCGAGGTTGATCCCCGGCGACGGCATCGCACCAGTGGTGCGCATCCTCCAGAAGTTGTCCGAAAAGGAGTACAACGGAGCGCTCTCGGTCGAGTTGTTCCGTCCGGAGTATGTGAGGGGTGATCCATTCCAGGTGGCCACCGAAATCCGGGAGAAGTGCGAAGCCGTGATGCGCGAAGCACAGGTCCTGTAGGTGACCATTCTGTTTCGCCCTGCGACGCGCCGCAGCCCGAACCGCGCCGTCACGCCCTCTGTTGTCGCCGCCTTCGCTGGTGTTTTCATCGGCGTTTTCGGCGCATGCTCCTTCGCGGAGGCTCAGTCGCTCACTGAAAACTACACGCCCGTGACCGAGGCCATGCTGCTCAGCCCACCGGACGGGGAGTGGCTGATGTGGCGGCGAAACTACGGCCACTGGGGATACAGCCCGCTCGACCAGATCAATACCTCGAATGTGGGCAGCCTCCGCCTGGCATGGGCGTGGACCATGCAGGCGGGCATGCAGGAAACGACCCCGCTGGTGCACGACGGTGTGATGTTCCTGCCCCAGGCGTGTGACTTCATCGAAGCCGTGGATGCGCGGGACGGAACTCCGCTTTGGGAGTACCGACGCGAACGGGTGGAGACCGACGCGAGCCTGGCGTGTGCCAACCGCAATGGGGTGCTCTACGGCAACCAGCTCATCATCGGCACACACGACGCCTATCTGGTCTCTCTCGACGCTCGCACGGGTGAGGTGACGTGGGAGCATCAGGTCGGGGATTGGACCATCGGGCAACACTACTCAGGCGGACCCCAGCTCATTAACGGTCAGATCGTCGCGGGCATGTCGGGCTGTTACCACATCAACATGAGCTGCTGGATCTCCGCCCACGACCCGGAGACCGGCGAGGAGCTGTGGCGGACGCGTACCATCGTGCAGGAGGGGGAGCCCGGCAGTGAGACTTGGGGAGCCGTCCCGGACGAACAGCGCAACGGAGGTTCCGCCTGGATCGCCCCGAGCTACGACCCAGACCTGAACCTGATCTATGTCGGAGTGGCGGTGCCCGTCCCGTGGGGATCGGTCCAGCGGGACACCGGAGGAGGTGACGTCCTGTACACCAACTCGACCCTCGCCCTCAACGCTGATACCGGCGAGATCGAGTGGTATTTCCAACATTTGCCCGGGGACGATTGGGACCAGGACCACCCCTTCGAGCGCATCGTGGTAGAGACCGAGGTGGCGCCTAACCCGGACGCGGTCGCGTGGCTGAATCCCGACATCACACCAGGCCGACGCAAGGTAGTGACCGGTATTCCGGGCAAACCGGGCATTGTTTGGACACTCGATGCGGCCACTGGAGACTTTCTCTGGGCGCGCGCGACGAGTTACCAGAACGTGATCGTGGGTGTGGACGTGGAGGGGCGGAAGGGAATCGCCAACCCAGCGATCAAGCTCGCGGCAATCGAAGAGGAGGCCCTCGTTTGTCCGGCCCTCAACGGGGGCGGCATCAACTGGCAGGCGGTCGCTTACAGCCCCCAGACGAACGCCCTCTACGCACCCACGAACAACACGTGTATGACCTACTCGCTGCGTGGGGTGGATCACCAACTGGGGGATTACCACTCTTCGGCGGATTACCGGCGGATTGAGGTGCCGAACTCCGACCAGCAGGTGGGTCAGTTCACGGCGGTGGACGTGGCAACGGGAGAGACACTGTGGGCGCTCCGCCAACGGGCAGGCATCGGCGGGTCAGTGCTGACCACCGGCGGCGGGTTGGTGTTCGTCACCGACGACGCCCGCCGTTTCCGGGCCTTCGATGCCGATACCGGTGAGATTCTCTGGGAGCAGATCCTCAACTCGACTGCCGGGGGGTACCCCGTGAGCTACAGCGTAGACGGCGTTCAGTATGTCGCTATCGCAGCTGGTGGCGGGGTGAACTACCGCGGCCTTACGAGGGAGATCCGGCAGCGGGGCGGGGGCAACAC
>Ga0209752_1000010_pt1 | contig 82952 bp, 74 predicted proteins | sample METZYME_3_250m_FD_187548 | JGI IMG/M metagenome (GOLD analysis project Ga0209752, IMG submission 187548) | Marine microbial communities from oxygen minimum zone in mesopelagic equatorial Pacific - METZYME_3_250m (SPAdes) (version 2) | ecosystem: Environmental > Aquatic > Marine > Oceanic...
TCCCAATGGTGAGAGCCTAGAACAGGTGATGGACCGCATGAAGAGTTTCGTAGACGATCTGTCACGAAATTATCAAGATAAACAGGTACTGGTCATCGGCCATGCAGGGACATTATGGGGGCTTGAGCACCACGTCAACGGCATCCCACTAACTAAACTCATTTCCGGGGAGTTCGTTGATACCGGAACATTTACGATCTAGCCGATTCCGTAACCGGAATACGAAGGCCATAATCAAGTCAAACCAATTCTTCATATAGATCGCTCCAACCTGGATTTGTCTTCCAAATCAGTGCTTTCTTCCCACTCTCGTTTCCAATCTTTGATCGCCTTTTCCCGCGCTGCGTCAGCCTCCATCGTATCGTGGGCTTCGTACCACACCAACGTGTGTACTCCGTAGAGTCTGGTAAATCCTTCCACCAAGTCGTTCTTATGCTGCCAGGCACGGTGAGCGAGATTTGAAGTACCTCTGACGTAAATAGTGCCGTTGCGGTGGCTTGCGAGTAAATAGACGCAGGGCCATCTCCATGGATTCCGGCTTTCGCCGGAATGACGGTGAGAGCGTGTCTAAGTACTCACGTTTGTAAAGACCCAACTAATCCGCGGCAAATACCGCCAGCTCTTCCTGGTCTATGACGGCGGCGTCACGGCAACGGCGCATGATTCGGAAAATGGTTCGCACTGTTACTGAGAACCGCTCCGCAGCTTCTTCAACCGACAGGCCATCCTGCTGCATGGCCGACCAGATCTTGAAGTCCCGTGCCAACCGCCGGTTGCGCTGGAACCAGGCTGGGTCATCATACTTACACTGGGGCAGTGGGCAGTCGAGGCAAGCTGCGGAGACCTCACAACCCGTATCTTCGTAATGGTAAAATTCAGGCACGGCGTCTAAAACGGGACTGGAAGTGATAGGCCAGTCTAAAGCGGTCATGGCGTAACTCCAAAACAGATGTTCTAATATTGCTCAATAAGTTTAGAACACTAGTTCTGAATATGTCAATACTTTGTCGAACGGATTTTCTGTTTTCTTGGTATTCACGCTCAAACTCACCTGAGATTCAGGAAACCCCACACGAAACCCGGAGGTGGCCTCAGTGCCCGAAACTCCAACTGAAGAACCCAAGGTGATTACCGAATATGAAACGATGATGTACAAAAGGCGGGGCAAGGTCGCCTACATCATGTTCAACCGACCCCAGGCGCTGAACGCGGTCAATGACCAGTTCGAAGAAGACCTGCACTCAGCGCTCTTAGAGTTCGATCTGGACGACGAAGCCTGGGTGGCCATCGTTCACGGCGCAGGACGGAGTTTCTGCGCTGGGGCCGACATCAAACAGCGGTTCGTGGCCATGACTCCCGAGCAGAGCGCCCGCAGGGAGCGGGGACCAAACCCCGAGGGCTACATGGGCCGGTCGATCAACTGGAAACCCGTAATCGCAGCGGTCCACGGATACGCTCTGGGCGCGGGCATAGTCATCGCCGCCGAGTCCGACATGATCGTTGCCTCGGAGGACGCAAAATTCGGCATCACCGAGACCAGAAGAGGATTGCCCGGCGGCCGAATCTGGGCCAAGGTCAACGCCTTCATGCCCTCCAAGATAGCCTCGGAGATGGTGATAACAGGAGAACACATAGACGCCGCCGAATTGTACCGGCTTGGATTGGTCAACCGCCTGGTGCCCACGGGAGAGCACGTGAGAGTCGCCGAAGAGCTAGCGGAGAAGGTGTTGAAGTCACCACCGTTGGCCACTCGAGCGGCAGTGAAGCTAACACGCCGTCAGTGGGTCCAGACCGGGGCCGAAGCCGACATGCAGATGCTGCCCCTGAAACTACACCTGACCGAGGACTTCAAAGAGGCCAGTCAGTCGTTCGTGGAAAAGAGAGCGCCGGAGTACCACGCCCGCTAAGCGGCCTAGCCGGATTGGCCGCTAATTCGGTAAGACCGAGGACTAGCGCCGAACAGCAACGCAAGCGACACCAGCTACCATTCCGACACGCACCCAATATTCGACCGTATCCCGAGAAGGTATGTGCTGACCGCGATTTCGGCAGCGGAATCGGCTCAATGATCAAAACATTGCAGGTCAAAAACGGCCAGGTTCCCTAATTTCTGAACGTGCTCCAGGGCGTCAGGGCTGAACGAAATTTCTATTTCACCATGATTTGCGGAACCGTCGAACGTTAAGCCCAGGAAGCACGACGTCCCAACACGAGGCCGTTTTCCAATTCCAGGTCTGCTTTCAGGTGTCGGAAAAAAAGGAATTTCTTGCTGTCGATGTTCATGGTGGTGGTGTGCTGGGCCAGGTTAGGCAAAATAAACAATTCTACGCCATCCTGCGTTACCTTGCGGTAGGGAGTGATATCGCGGCGGGAGATTCGGGTATCGACCGATACCTCAGTGGAGTTACCTCCTCAAGATGAGAAGGAAATCAAGTCCACGGCCGCTTGGCCGCCCTTGCTCTGGATATGCTCCACGGCCTCAGGCGTCAGATTGATCTCCACCAGTTACCTCTCCAGCCGGTTTCCCCTCCGGCACACTGAAACAATGAATGAACAGTAACCATGCGCTGATAAGGTACTGCTCCGAAACCATGATGCGCCAATTTCTCTTGAGGTTCAATCCCGACGGTTAACTTTTGAGCCGGAGAACAAGGTTGTTACGGGCATCCACGCTGGCCGGATGGACCGTTTCCCCTTTCTCTAGGCGGACTGCCATCTCCCTGGACAGGAATTCAAGCAACGCCAGGTCCAAGCTCTCCTGCGCTGTTTCGTGCAGCCGAGCCTGGTAGGAGTAGACGGCCGACTTCTGCGGGTCCAATTTATCGGCCAGAAAAACCAGTTTACCTAAGTCGTCTAACGAAGCGTGAGCAGTTGAATGCCAACGCACGGCTTGATATAGGCCGAGATCGTTGAGGTCTTCCTCTTGTCGCAGCAGTTCAGCTCCCACCGGTCCGTGGAGCAAAAGCGGGAAGTCGCGGTCTACGTCAGTCACGGTTACGCCCAGGTCAGCGGACATCTTAAGGAGGTCTTCGCCAGGCACAGCGCGGCAGACATCATGTGCCAGAGCGCCAAGCTCAGCGCGCTTAGGGTCGACTTGATGGCAGGCGGCCAGTTCTTGGGCTACGTCGCGCACGCGGTAGATGTGGGCCTGCAGACCGTCAGGGAGAGACTTCAGGCGGTACTGGAGGCGTTGGAGCAACTCGGGCATTTAAGAATCCCAGGTGATATGCCCTACCCCATGGCTCCCAATTTCTTGCCACCAAGGAGGTGCATGTGTGGGTGAACAATTTCCTGGCCTGAGTCTTCGCCCTGGTTGAGCACCAACCGGTAGCCGCTGAGAGTAACACCCTCACGGCGGGCGATCTCTTCGGCCACCACGAACATGTGTCCCATGATCGGCACCTGTCCGGGCCCGACGTAGGCCAGCGAGGCGATGTGCATGTTGGGGATGATTAACATATGCACAGGGGCTTTAGGATTGATGTCCTTGATGGCGAAGACCCGGTCGTCCCGGTAAACCGGGGCAGCGTGCATTGGGTCTTGGGCCATATTGCAAAAGATACATTCAGTGGTGGTGGTCATGCCGCGTTCGCCTCCGTGGCGTTGGTGGATTAGGTTAAGGCTATTCGTCGTTTAGGTGTTGCAGGACGATCTCTTTGTGGTGGTTTGCGTCGCCGTAGGTCAGCTCGTGCACCTTGGCCCTCCGTGTGTACAACTGCAGGTCGTGTTCCTTGGTAAAGCCGATGGCGCCGTGGCACTGGTGGGCCGTGCCGCACACCCGGCGGTATGCCGGGCCAATCCAAGCCTTGGCCATGGCTACTTCCTTTTGGGCTGGCAAACCTTCTGATAGCCGCCACACGGCCTGATACGCGATGTTTTTGGAACCTTCCACATCGGTGGCCATACGAGCGCAGTGGTGTTGCACGGCCTGGAAGGTGCCGATGGCCCGACCGAACTGGGTGCGACCTTTGGCGTACTCGACGGTCATGTCTAACACAGCTTCGGACCCGCCTAGCATTTCGATGCATTGGGCCGCCGTCGCCCGCATGATTGCGCGATCGATTATTGGCCAAGCCTCTCCGACGGCTCCAATCGCGGAGTCGGCAGACACATTAACCTTGTCCAGGCTAACCTCAAAAACACGTTCGTTGCCCACGGATTGCATGGGAGTGGTGGTGAGTCCGGCAGTTCCGGCAGGCACTAAAAACAGTGAGATTCCATCAGCAGGGTCTGAGCCCGACGATGTGCGTGCAGCCACTAAAATAACGTCCGCGGCCGCCGCGTCAGCGACGAACAGCTTGGTCCCGGTAATCTCATATCCGCCGCCTTGCTGGCTGGCTATGGCCTGGATGTCCCAGGGCTCGTAAGCTGCTCCCGCCTCGGTAACGGCCATGGTCATGATGATCGTTCCAGCGCAGATACGACTGATCAGTTCGTCTTTCTGAGCGTCCGAGCCGCCGTCAAGCACGGTCATTCCGCCCAACACCACCGTGGAGAAGAAGGGCGAGGGGGCTAACGAACGGCCTATCTCTTCCAGCAGCACTCCCAGATCGGCAAAGTTGCCGCCAGTGCCGCCGTATTGCTCGGGGAAAGCAACCCCGGTCCAGCCAAGGCCGACCATCTGACGCCACAGTTCATCGGTGAATCCCCGCGAGTCTTCTTCCATCTCTCTCACCAGGGTTAGAGGGCACTCACGAGCCAGGAAATCCTGGGCGCTGGTTTTCAGCATCTGCTGTATCTCGGTTAGACCCAGGTCCATGCTATTCCTCCGAATTTACTGCTAGTCAGATTAAGCGCGGACAGTATATCTCATCGCCTGATGGGTGGGTAGTGGCATGGTCTCAGCAACGTCATTCTCCGACTGCTTGCTTGTTCCATCATAACGACCCTGTCCTACCCGCTCATCGTAAGCCAGGCCTCCCCACTCATGGTGAGCCTTTCGAACCATGGTGCAATAATGTCAGGGTTCTTCGACGGGCTCAGGACGAGCGGAGAGCAGCCCATAACGCCGGTCACAACCGTTACGCCTTAGACGGCTCCACTTCCACCACGATTTCCACCGGCGTGTTACGGGCGACGATTATCTCCATGCCCTCGGAGCCGTCGTTGATCGGTTGATGGGCGGCCTCCGCCGGCACGTAGATAAAATCGCCGGGCCCGATAGCCAATTCGGTCTCTAGATTGTCGCCGACCACGAAACGGCCGTGGCCTTTGACCACGTAGATGGCCGACTCGCAATTCACATGATAGTGGGGGCTGGAGGCACAGTGGGGCGGGATGGTTGCCACGGCTAGGTGGATGCCGGTGGAACCGGTCAGCTTCTCGGACACACCCGCCAGGCGCGTCATGGCCCCTGATTGAATCTCCACTTCCAGACCTTCGGGATGGATAACCTTGATCTGACTCATTTCCGACTCCCTTTGTTGCTTACTAGAGGCTGCGTACCATCTTGTCCAATTGGCTGATGGCTTTTTGAATATTTTCTTGGGAATTGGCGTAAGACAGACGCACGTATCCCTCGCCGTATTCGCCGAAGGCGCTGCCCGATAGCAGGGCGACCCCGGCTTCGTTCATCGCTTTAATCTCAAATTCTATGGATGTGAGCCCGGTCTCTTTAATGCTGGGAAATGCGTAGAACGCGCCTTCCGGTTCGGGGCAGTTAACCCCAGGGATGCTTCGCAAGCCGGCAGCGATTAGCCGGCGGCGAATGCCAAACTCGGCAACCATGGCCTCGACTTCATCCCTAGGCCCTTCTAGCGCCGCCACCGCAGCCTTCTGGGTGAATGGCGCTGCGCAAGAAACGCTGTTAACGGCCAGCTTGACGATATGGGGCACCAACTCCTCGGGAAGGATCCCGTAGCCCATCCGCCAGCCGGTCATTGCGTAACTCTTGGAAAAGCCGTCCAGGATGATGGTCCGTTCCTGCATTCCGGGAATGGAAGAGATGCTGTAGTGGTCACCCGTGTAGAGTATGTCTTTATAGATCTCGTCGGCCATCACGTACAGCCCTGGGTGCTGCATCACGATCCCCGCGATCTTTTCCAGTTCTTCTTTGGTCAGGGCCGAGCCACAGGGGTTCTCCGGAGAGTTGATAATCACCAACCGTGTTTTATCCGTAATCAGGCCGGGCAAGGCATCAATGTCAGGGTGGTAGCCCGTTTCTTCCATGAGCTGCATAGCCACGGGTGTAGCGCCGGAGAACTTGATCATGGATTCATAGATCGGGAATCCGGGGTTGGGGTAAATGACTTCGACACCGGGCTCAGCCAGCGCCAGAAGCACGTAAAACATGATGGGTTTTGCGCCCGGCGTCACTACAATGTTAGCCGGGTCGGTGTCCGTGCCCCGGACTTCACGGCTATTCCGGGCGATGGCCTCGCGAAGTTCAGGCAGCCCGGCCGTGGGGGCGTAATGGGTGAAACCATCGCTGATAGCCTGCATGCCCGCCTCTACGATATGCCTGGGCGTCTCGAAGTCGGGCTCGCCGATCTCAAGGTGGATTATCTCTTTGCCCTGGGCTTCCAAGGCGCGGGCTCTGGCCAGCACCTCAAACGCCGACTCAGTGCCCAAGTCGTGCATACGGGCAGCAACTGTCATCGGTCCTCCGGAATTATGGGACTACAAAATTGGCAGGGTGTTTGTGGAAATGCTCCAGGAACTCAGTCCGACTGGACCTGGTTCTCGGTGCGCACTGAAAGGCCGAAGATCTTGATGAATCCCTCGGCCGAGCTGTGGTCGAACTCGTCGGCGCGGTCATAGGTAGCCAGTCCGTAGTTGTACAGGGCCTTGGGCGCCTGCCGCCCCACAACGGTTCCGGTGCCTTTATGCAGCCGCATCTTGATATCGCCGGTGACGTACCGCTGAGTACTCTGGACGTAGGCGTTAAGGTCGGCCCGATGGGCGGTGAACCAGAGCCCGTTGTAGACCACATCGGCGTACTCCAAGGCGATTCTGGCCTTGGTGCGGGCCTGGTCTTTGGTCAGGGTCATGGCTTCTAGCGCCGTATGGGCCGTGTGCAGCAGCGTGGCCGCCGGACACTCGTATATCTCCCGCGACTTGATCCCGACCAATCGGTTCTCCACATGGTCGATTCGACCAATGCCGTGGGCGCCGGATAGGGTATTTAGATGATTTATCAGGTCGGTCCCGGCCATGTTCTCGCCGTCGACCGCAGTGGGCACGCCACACTCGAAATGAATCTCGACGTAGGCTGGCTTATCCGGAGTTTCAGACACCGGGCTGGTCCAGGCGTAAGCGTCCTCGGGCGGTTCCAGCCAAGGGTCTTCAAGCTCCCCGGCCTCGACGCTCCGACCCCATAGGTTTTCGTCAGTGGAGAACCGGCTTCGGTTGGCGTTGATAGGCAGATTCCGGGCCTGACCGTATTCGATCTCATCTTCCCGGCTCATTCCCCAGTCACGGATAGGCGCGATGACGTCAATTCCCGGCCCCAGGGCGGCGATACCGACTTCCAGTCTGACCTGATCGTTTCCTTTGCCCGTGCAGCCGTGGGCGATGGCGTATGCGCCGTGCTCCTTGGCAACCTCAACCAAATATCGGGCAATCAGCGGGCGTCCCAGCGCAGTAGCCAGCGGGTATTGTTCTTCGTAGACTGTGCCTGCCTGCAGGGACGGGAACAAGAATTCGTTGGTTAGAGTGTCCCGGCCATCAACGGTTAGCGCTTGCGTTGCGCCGATGGTCAGCGCCCGTTGGCGGATGGACTCCAGGTCCACCATCCCCAGGTCGATGGTTAAGGTGATTATGTCTGCGTTGTACTTTTCCTGCAGCCACGGGACAGCCACGGTGGTATCCAGTCCCCCGCTATAGGCCAATACAATTTTTGGCTTTGCCATTTCTGTTGAGGTTGCCCCCTTAATCCTGTTTCCAGATTCTGACGTGACGGATGCGTAAACCGACGCCCCTATCCTAGCATTCCCTCTGCGCGGGGGAAGGGACTGTTCGCTAGATAGTCGCCAGGGCGTTACCCAGGCGTTCCACCGCCCCATCGATCTCTTCTCTGGTTACGGTCAGAGGCGGCATGAAGCGAATGGTGGTGGGCCGGGGCGCATTCAGCAGAAGCCCGGCCTCGTTGGCTGCCGTCAGCACCTGAGGCGATATATCGCTCTCAAACTCCATGGCGGCCAGCAGACCCTTGCCCCTCACCTCCGCAACGAATGAGAAACGGTCCTTCAGGTCGTTCAACCGTCCTAGAAGGTAGGGCTCCATCTCTTTGGTCTTGCCGGGAATGTCGTTGTCAATGAGGAATTTGGTTCCCGCATAAGCGGCGGCTGTAGTCAGCATGTTGCCGCCAAACGTGGAACCGTGGTCGCCAGGCACCAAGGCCATGCAGAACTCCTTGGACATGAAGGCGCCGATGGGGGCGCCGTAGCCGAGCCCTTTGGCCAGCGTCATGACATCAGGCTCGATACCATATTCTTGGTATCCGAACAGGCTGCCCAGACGGCCCATGCCCGTCTGAACTTCGTCTAAGATCAGCAGTATTCCCTGCTTGTCGCACCAGTCCCGGATTCGCCGCAGATAGTCGTCAGCGGGAATAATCACGCCCGCCTCGCCCTGCACAGGCTCGATCATCACTGCGGCCGTCCTTTCGTTGGTGGCCTCCATGATGGCTTCAACGTCGTTGTAATCAACGTGGACGAAACCGGGCTGCAAAGGCGTGAAGTTCTCCTGGTAGTGGGGCTGCCCGGTGGCGGCTAGGGTGCCCATGGTCCTGCCATGGAACGAATTCAAGGTTGTGATAATCTCATAGGCGCCGTCTCGATTAAGCTTGCCGTAACGGCGGGCCAGTTTCATGGCCCCTTCGTTGGCCTCAGCACCACTGTTACCAAAGAACACTAGGTCCAGAGCGCTGTTCTCAACCAGAATCTCGGCCAATTGTAGTTGGGGCACGCTGTAGAACTGGTTTGAAACCTGCATCAGCGTTGCGGCCTGGTCTGAGATAGCTTTGGTCACCACCGGATGGCAATGGCCCAACTGGTTCACAGCCCAACCGGCCACGAAGTCCAGATACTCTTTCCCGTCGGCATCCCAAGCACGGGTACCTTCGCCCTTGACCAGCACCACTGGTTGGCGGCGCACCGTCTGGGCGTAATACTTCTTCTCAACGTCGATCCAGTCACTGCTCTTGGTCATTTCGGGTGTCCTCCCCATTGTCGGTCTTGGTCATTGCGGGTCCTTTTCTAAGGACTCTCTTAGGCGTTCTACAACCTCTTGGATATCTTTCAAGGCCTCATCCAGTTCGGTGACTGCATCCTCGATTACTCGCAAGTCTTCCGAGTTCGGAGTCGCCTGGCCTTCCTCACCCGACCCGATAGTCACGACACCAGAAGGCACACCGCCCTCCAGCAGCATCGCCAACCCCTCTCCAACGCTGTCCGCCATAACCACGTTACTGCCATCGGCTAGGATAACCTTTTTGAGCTCTGGGAATGCCAGCCCTTCTGACTGGAGATACAGAGGTTCCACATAGATTATCGCATCGCCCACCGGTATGACCAGCAGCTGCCCTCTGACAATGCGTGACCCCTCTCCCTCTCCTCCCCACAACGTGAATTGCTGGGAAATTAACGGGTCATTTTCAATCCTGGCTTCCACTTGACTGGGCCCATGGACCTGCGGGTCTTTAGGAACTGTGAAGGCATTTAGCTTGCCGTAATAAACCCCGTCGTTCCGGGCCGTTAGCCAACCGACCAGGTTCTTTTTCTCGCCGGCCGGACTGAAGGGCAACATTAACACAAACTCTTCGCTATCGCCGCCGGGCATCTGCAATATTAGGTATGACGGGTGGACCTCAACTCCTCGCCTGCCAAAGCGGCTGTCCTCAGGTATTGCCCACTGGTCGGCCTGGTTGAAGAACACCTGGGTATCGGTGACGTGATAACGCAGGTACATTTCCGCCTGGACCGAGAACAGACCGTTGGGGTATCGGATGTGGGCTTGGAGCTCAGAGGGCATCTCGTCAAAGTCCAAGAACAATTCCGGGAAGGCTCGGCGGTACATCTGCAGCAGCGGATCGTTGGGATCCATGACATAGATGGACACCTCGCCACTGAAGGCATCGACCACCGCCTTGACGCTATTGCGGATGTAATTGAAACCGCTGCCCGTGAGTGTCGAGTAGGGGTAACGGTCGGTCGTCGTGAACGCATCCTGCAACCACCACAGCTTCCCCGAGCCATCCACCACCGGGTAAGGGTCTTCATCCATGGTCAAAAAGGGCGCCAGCGCCTTGACTCGGCCGCTGATCTGACGCCGGTACTGGATCTTGGTGCCGGAGGATATCTGGTCGCTGAGCAGTATGTTGATATCGGCGAATTGCCAGGCGTAAGCCAGCCGCCGGAAGGTGCCACCCAGGTCCACCCCGCCCTCTCCCTGGTAATGCAGGTCACTGCCCGAAGGATCGATCTCGGGGGCCGAGCTGTTCACGATGGCGAAGGGCGCTGGGGATTCGCCGTAGTAAATCTCCGGCCGTTCTATTGGAATCTCACCGCGGATTGGGATGTCCTGTATGAAAAACTCCGGGCGTCCTTCTTCCGGGGTAAAGCCGATGGCCGGACTCATGGCGACGCCGAAGCCGTGGGTGTACTGGAGCCTACGGTTTACCCAGTTTCGGGCGTCTGCAGGCAGGTTTTCTGGGTCCAATTCCCGCGCTGCTAGGAGCACCTGGCGCAGCTTCCCATCCAATATGTACCGGTCCGAGTCCATGTTCAGGAAGTTATAGTAAAGCTCCATAAATTGGAGTTGGTTATAGGCATCCTGCAGAGGTTCCACATCCCACAACCTGATGTTCTCAATGACCGACAGGTTGTTAGCCACTACATCGGCATCTATATCACCGACCGTTGGGAGGGCGACCTGTTCAACTTGGTCCAATTGGTAAGCAGACCGGGTGGCTTCGATGTTCCGGTCGATGTAGACCTGTTCGCGTTCAAACTGGTTCGGGTCCACCTGGAAGCGTTGGAACAAAGCGGGGAAGGCCAGGTTGGCCAACAAAACCATAATTACCCAAAGGCTTAAAGCCCCGGCCATCAGCCGTAGACCACCGAAATAATGGCTGGCGAAGAAAGCGGCCGCGCCAAGAGTCGCGATGGCGGTCATCAGCCAGAGAACCGGTATCCGGGCGTGAATGTCCGTATACCCCGCTCCAGCCACCAGTCCGCCCGAGGACAGAACCAAGTCGTAGATAACAAGGACGTGCCCGCTGGCGATGCTCAACATTAGCAGACCGCCCAGGATTCCTATGTGTTTCAGCATCCTAGGCGCCAGGAAGAAGTTCAAACCTCTTAGTCCGTAGATCCCCGCATAGAGGAACAAAGACATCACGACCGACACGATCAGTATGCTCATAACCCAGGCCTGCACGAAATTCAGCATGCGCACGGTTACGATGAAGAAGGAAAGGTCTTGGCCGAATTCGGCGTCCGAAACACCAAAAGACACTTTGTTCAGGAACAGCAAAAAGACTTCCCAGCGGCCCGCCGCGGCTGATCCGAAAACCGGCGCAGCCGTCAAAACCGTGATCACGGCGGCCGCCACCAAGAGGGACCGCAATAGCCGCATGGTCTCTTCGGTAACAGGAAGGGTGGAAGGGCCTCGGGAGAACCGGAAAGTGAAGTAGAAGTTGACGATTAGCGCCGCTGCCGTCACCGCCGTCCCGCCGACAAAAAGCCAGATCTTCGTCACCAAAATCTTGGTGAACACACCCTGGTAACCAAGTTCGTCATACCACAGCAGATCGGTGTAGACCGTCCGGAGCCACCACAGGACCAAGAATACAAAGAGCAAGGAAACGGCGGTTATGCACCCATTGCGCACCCGCCGGAGGACGACAGCCGAGACTCCCGGCAGGTTTGGGCTTTCTGGCTCGTCGGAGTCGTTTGTTAGGTCAAAGCTCATGGCCTAGGTAATCGTTAGTTGATCAACGGAGAAGGGCTTGGCGCATAAGATTACGCACCGTCTGCATTATCGCGTCTGCGGGCGCTTCTGAAATCTTCAATGATCGTGGTGCCGCTTGAGTTTCCGAGGACGCACTCCAGCAGAGCATCTGGCTGCCGTCCGTCAATGATGTTTGCAATGGGAGAGCGTTCCAGGGCCCGAAGACAGGCCGAAAGCTTAGGGATCATTCCACCTTGGATCACGCCTGAGTTGAAGAGGATGTCGGCCCGGCGCCGGTCCAGCCGCCGAATCACGCGGCCACCACCATCCATAACGCCGGTGACGTCCGTCAGAAAGATCAATTGCTCGGCCTCCAGGGCGTAGGCCAGTTCCCCCGCCACCGTGTCGCCGTTGATGTTGAGTGGGCTGCCGGCGTTCTCGGAGCCATCTCGTTCGTGCACGCCCAGAGGTGCGATCATTGGGATATACCCATTATCCAGAAGAGCCCTGATCGGTTCATTGTTGATGCTGGTCACCTCGCCAACGAATCCGAGTTCCGGGTTGCCAATCTTGGCCTCGATCATGCAGCCGTCGATGCCACTGAGGCCCACTGACCGACCTCCCAACTCGTGCATCTGGGATACCAGTTCTTTGTTGATCAGTCCGGCAAGGACGGCAACCACAATCTCGAGGCTGGGCGCGTCGGTAACTCGCAGGCCGCCCACGAACTGGGGCGCTAAGCCTTGGCGCTGCATCCATTGGGATATTACGTTGCCGCCACCGTGGACCACCACCACTTCACGCCCTTCCTGTTGCAACCGCACCAGGTCCCGGAGGCTAGTGTCGTGACTACCCAGGGTGCTGCCACCGATCTTCACCACTATTGGACGGCTTTTTACCGGTTGGCCTGCCAATTATCTCTCCAAACGAAAATACTCAAATCAAGATGGGGCGAATGGGTGTGGAATCGGCTGCCAATAGGGACCGTAAGAGCCGCCGGAAATGCGATCAGACTGCCGCTGGCCCTGCTATCAGGTACGGCCGTCCCACGCCCGAATGTCTACTCAGAACTCGGACGCAACCGTGTGCGAGCACAGATGGTCAGGCCAATAGTAGTGTTGAAAGTCGGATTAGGTGGTGTAGGCACTGTTGATGACCACGTATTCTTCGGTGAGGTCGCAGCCCCAAGCGGTAGCCTGACCATCCGAAAGATTTAAATTAACTCCGAAGGTGACTTCATCGCCCCGCATCAGCGCTACGACAGCGTCCCGGGCGAATGGCACCGGCTTGCCGGACTCCATGATGCAGACGCCGTTGATGTACAGGTCTATCTTCGACTCGACCATCTCAGCGCCGCTCCGGCCCAGGGCCATGATCAACCGGCCCCAGTTGGGGTCTGCGCCGTAAACCGCTGATTTGACCAAAAGGGACGATGTGATGGTCTTGGCCGCCAGGCGAGCGTCTGCGATGTTCTTTGCGCCCTCAATTTTTGCGACGATCAACGTTGTGGCGCCCTCGCCGTCCTGAGCCAACTGACGCGTCAACTGGACCAAGAGTTCCATCAGGGCGTCTCTAAATGTGTCGGCATCGGCGCTTCCGGCAGATATAGCCGCATTGCCAGCGGCCCCATTGGCCAGGACCACCAGGCTATCGTTTGTGCTGGTGTCGCCATCGATGTCCAGCATGTTCAGGGTGCTGTCGGCGATATCAGGCAGGATACTTCGTAAAAAGTCTTGCTCCACGGCGGCGTCTGTCGCCACGAAACAGAGCATCGTCGCCATGTTGGGGTGAATCATTCCAGAACCTTTAGCCACACCGGAGATATTGATCTCCTTGCCTCCAACATTGACCGTGACAGCCGCTTCTTTGGTGTGGGTGTCCGTGGTCATCATGGCCCGGGCCAGCGAGTTTCCACCGTCATCAGACAGCTCGATCTGTTCTACGCCCTGTTTGATCAATGTCATGGGCAGCTCAACGCCGATAACGCCGGTACTGAAGACAAATACTTCTTCAGCCTTCACGCCCAGTCCTGCAGCGGCCACGGCAGCCATCTCTTTGGCGTCGGTGTAGCCCTGCTCTCCCACGCCGGCGTTGGCGATGCCAGAATTGACCACCATCCCGCGGATTGGTCCGCCCGCCGCCATGGTCTCGCGGTTTACGGTGACCGACGGCGATACCAGAGCGCTCTTGGTGAACACTCCGGCTGCGGCGCAGGGGGTGTCGGACAGTAGCAGTCCCATGTCCATCTTGTCTTCGGTGAACGTCTTGATACCCACGTAGGTGCCTCCAGCTTTGAAACCTTTGGCGGTGGTTATAGTGCCGCCTTCTACATGGTTAATTGGGCCGGCCATGGGCTACCTTCCTTATGGGTTATATAGACTCTATATCCGTGCCTGAGCAAGCACAGAGTATATCACAAGCACAACCCAGCCCACCCTGGCATCCCTCTTTCCCGCTATGGCTGTGGACTGGCCGTGGGGCTTAACCTATAATCGAGCCTGCGACTAGACTAAAGATTGACCGGGTATTTAGCAAAAATAATTACGCGCAGGTGTTGGAATGGCAGCGGTAAGCCCCTTCAGAGGATGGCGGTACGACCAAGAAACGGTGGGAGACATGGCCTCGGTGCTGTGCCCTCCCTACGACATGATTAACGAGGAGAACCAGGAAGCGCTCAAGCGCCAGAACCAGTACAACGTCATCCATCTGGAGGCCGGCGAGAGGCTGGACTGGAACACCTCAGCCAAGGAACAATACGCCGCAACTTCCAACCTATTCGACCGCTGGCGGCAAGATGGAGTCCTGCAACAGGACGAATCGCCCAGCTACTACCTGATGCGCCACAGCTTCCCTTTATGCGGAAAGAACATGGTGCGGGTGGGCTTGATCGCATCGGTAGGGTTAGAAGATTACGCTGCGCGTCAGGTGCTGCCCCACGAGTTCACCCAAGCGCCTGCCATCCAAGACCGTGTCTGGTTGATGGAGTCGCTTTCGGCCAATATCAGCCCAATAATGTCCATCTACCGTGACGCCGATGGGGAGTTGGATCGCGTATATCATGAGATCATGATCGGCGCTCCTGAATTTGACGCCACGGACGAGTCCGGCGGCGCCACTGCTCTTTGGCGCATCACCGACCCGGCCGTGCAAAGCCAGATCGGTGAATTTTTCGCCTCCCGGCCCATCTACTTGGCCGATGGCCACCACCGCTACGAAGCAGCTCGGCAGTACCAACTGGACCGCCACGCCGAGAGCAACGCGGCCAAAGCGCCAAATCTGGCCCACAATTTCGTCATGATGACACTGATTGCCTTCGACGACCCCGGACTGGTCGTGCTGGGATATCACCGCACCCTGAACGGAGTCCCAGCCGACAAGCTCGCCAACATCAAGACCAAGCTAAGCGAATTGTTCGACTCGGAAACTTTGACCGGCAACTCAGACGCCTTGGTGGAACAGGTAGACCGCCTGGGAGCCAACCAGCGGTTGCTCGCATCGGTGGACAGTGGCGGCGCCGCCATGCTGACGCTGAAAGAGTCGGCGGTTGAGCCTAGCTGGGGTGCGCTGGCCACATCTGAAGCTTGGGTCCTTGAGGAACAGGTACTGCGCCCCGAGTTGGGAGAGGCCACTTTAGACCACCTGGATTTCATGCACGACCATGAAGAAGCGGTCGCTCAAGCCGAGAGCGGAGAGTTGCAGATGGTTTTCCTTCTGAAGCCATTCCCGTTGGATGCATTCGAGAGCATCGTGGGCGGCGGGCAAAGGTTGCCGCGGAAGTCCACATTCTTCTTCCCCAAGCTGCCTACTGGCTTGGTAATCAACCGGCTGGAGGGGGAGCTTTAAAGGGAGTTAGCTAGATGCCCGGTCGCCGTTGGTGCGTTCAGTCCGTTTTTTAAACCGCTCGGTGATAGCCTGTTCGGCCTGACGGCTATTGGCGGCGATGAAATCTTCCAGTTGTCTGATCTCCGCCTGGACTTCTTCATCGGCGGAATTACCGTTCTTCAGGCTAGCAAGCTTGGAACGCGCCTCGTCCACTCGTTTCAGCAACTGTAACGCTTCCAGCTCTTGGGTGGCCGTGTCCTTGATAGCCAACAGCCTGCGCCGGTTGGCTATGGCGTCTTCAAGCCGCTCCTCGATCTCCCCCATGGCGGTCAGGGACGATTCCAAGGACGTCTGGCCGTAGACTACCTGGCGTGGCAGGCGGCGCAGTTGGGTCTGGAATTGGTTGACCAAGGCGTCCATATGGTCTTCCTTGGCCCGCATCTCAGCTAACCCCAACCTCAGGGTGGCCATCGCTTGTTCGAGTTGAGAAATTGCCATTTCAGGCACCTCTCCTGGAACGATAACGCCGGAGTAACTTGACCGCTACACACGCGATTACTTCTATGTAACCCAATTATCCCATTCCTCTGGGCGTCTTCCTATGGGTTGAATCCCACTTCCGGCAGAACGATTCTTAATGCGTCCATGACTTCAGTGATGTCTTCTTTCGCAACCGCTCCCAGATGGCCGATGCGGAAAATGTCCGCGCTTATCCGGCCCTGTCCTCCGGCCAGCACAACGTTATGCTCGGTGCGCATCTTACCCATTAACGCCTTCTGGTCGACTCCTTCTGGCACCTTGATGGCAGTCACCGTGTTCGATGCGTACGCCTCATCGGCAACAAGCAATTCCAAACCCAGATCACGCGCGCCGTCGCGTGTCAACTGGGCGATAGTGTGATGGCGCCCGAACACGTTCTCCATACCTTCTTCCAAAAGGACGTCCAATGCCCGGCTCAGACCGTACATCGCCGACAGGTTCGGAGTGAACGGAGTCTGACCGGTCTGGAGATAGCTTTTGGCCATGGACAGGTCGAAGTAGAACCGGGGCATCTTGGCGGTCTGCTGGGCTCGCCAGGCACGTTCACTAACGCTGATGAAAGACAGGCCTGGGGGAATCATGAAGCCCTTCTGCGAGGCGGTGCCCACCATGTCGCAGTCCCAGGCGTCGACGGGCAACGGTATGCAACCCAGGCTGGAAACAGCATCTACCAACAGTAATTTGTCGAACTCACCCTTCACAACCTTGGCGATGTCTTCCACCGGATGGGTCACGCCCGTGGATGTCTCGTTGTGAGTGACCAGAACCGCTTTGATGTCGGGCTCCGCCTGCAGGGCCTTGCGAATGTCGTCCGGGTCTATGGGGCCGCCCCAGTCGAAGTCCATACGCTTAACGTCGGCACCGTAAGCCTCGACCATGTCCACAAACCGGTCTCCGAAAGCCCCAGCCGTGGCGGCTATGACCCTGTCACCAGGCGACAAAGTATTGACGATGGATGCCTCAAGAGACCCGGTGCCTGACGCCGTCAGGATGAACAGGTCGTTTTTGGTCATAAACACCTGCTTCAACTGCTCGGTGGCCTTGTTGAGGAGGGTGTCGAACTCCGGGCCCCGGTGATTGATCATCGGATTAGTCATAGCCTCGACGATATCGCTGGGGATGGGCGTGGGGCCGGGGGTTCTCAGGTTTTGGGAGGGAAATCTCTGCATGGGTCTATTTTCCTATCTGATTGCTTTCCAGCGACGTGCCAGCGGTGTGTGATTGTATCCCGGGCACTTTTTGGGGCGCCAGTTTAGTTCAGGCAACGCGTCGGGAAATGCCGGGAGTTGAGGGCCGTTCAATCCGTCCGGGCCGGTTGCTGTATGTGCCTGGTCCGTCAGAGTTGACTGCTTTTTAACACGCTCAATGAGGCCTGATCAGCAGGCTGTTCGAACGGTAGGTGATTATATCACCGTCAACCCAGGCCGTCACATAACGGTGGCCGGTTTGCTGATGGCGCCGGTCAAGCCTTAGCCAAAATTCTTGTTGAAGACGAATATAGGCAGGATCAAACCCAGTATCCCGGCCGATGCAAGACTGAATAAAACGAATACTCCCAGTCCCATTAAAAAAGACTCGCCTCTGCGGAATGCGGCCAGCAGCGACATGGTAAATAATGTGCCGGGCATCAGCGCCGCGAATCCAGTGATGGTCCAATAACTGGAAAATCCCACCCGATCCCAGATTAGCCACGCTCCCAAAACACCGCTGGCCAGCAGTACTAATGGCACGGCTAAACCGCCGATGTTAATTCCCCAGATGAATTCGTGGGTGAAGAGAGATTCCAGCACCAACTGTGGCGGCAGGTCGCGATCCATGTGCACGCCGCATCTGATACAGAGCTGTGTTCCCGGTTCGTTGTTTGTTGGCATACCGAGCAGATCATGCCCATTCACCCCAACCGTAGTGTCCAAAGTCGCCCTTGATTATCCCCGATAAACATATTTGGCCCGTTTCGGCCAGCAACTTCAACTATTTCACGCCTAATAACTTACCAGCCGTGCCATCGGTCAAAGAGTCAAGTTATAATGCACGCTGGATTTCAAGTGCTCACTTAAATTTCAACAATCTGATTTGCTCGGGAGGCTGACATGGCTTTGGAAATCAATCGGCAACACACGGCCCTTTTGGCCATGGACTTCGAGAATGACATCGTCCATCCCGACGGCGCTTTCAAGGACTTCGGATTTGCAAAGATGGTGGCAGAAACTAATGTTTTGGATAAGTCGGCCCAACTATTGGCTGCGGGCCGCAATGCCGGTATAACGATAATCTACGTCTCGGTTAAGTTCCGCCCCGGTTACCCTGAGCGGCCGGCGAACGCTGGGCTTTGGCAGGGGCTGCACGGAGCTACCGCCTTGGTGGAAGGAACCTGGGGCTCCGAGATCCATGAGAAATTAACTCCCCAGGCCGGCGAGCCCATTGTAACCAAACGCGGCGTTTCGGCATTTACAGCCTCTGACCTAGACCAGATACTCCGAACCAAGCGAATCGGCACGCTGATACTGGCCGGCGTTGCCACCAATTTCGTGGTCGAGGGCACCGCCAGGCAGGCCTGCGACCTTGGCTACGACACCATAGTAGTAGGCGATTGCTGCGCATCGGTGAGCCAGGAGGCCCACGACGCGTCCCTGACCGTGGCGTTACCCTTCCTCTGCACGATCTCCACTCTAGAAGAAGTCTCCGCAGCCCTTAAATAGCCTTAATACCCGGGTTTTGAGGCTAGATCCGGGTTATGTCATGTTATAATCGGCCCATGACTACAGGCTCGGGATTACTGGAAGGACTTAACCCAGCGCAGAAAGAGGCCGTCGAGACCGTCGATGGCCCTCTCCTCATAGTGGCCGGGCCCGGCAGCGGCAAGACCCGAGTCATCACTCACCGCATCGCCTACCTGGTCCGCGAGTACGAGATCAGCCCCTTCAACATTCTGGCCATGACCTTCACCAACAAGGCCGCCAGGGAGATGCGGGAAAGGCTGGACCGGCTGGTCGGCTCCCGCAGCGACGCGCTGACCGTAGGCACGTTCCACTCCTTCTGCGCCAAAGTGCTGCGTATCGACGGGCACAACCTTGGCCTGGACACCAATTACTCAATCTACGACGCCGACGACCAGGCCAAGATCATCAAGGACTCCATGGAATTGGCGGAGATCGACCCCAAGCGGAACCCGCCCCGGGCCATCCTCAGCATGATCTCAAACGCAAAGAACAAGATGTGGGACTCCAGGGCCTTCACCAAGAACGCCGACAACTACTTCGAGGAGATCTGCGCCCAGGTCTACCACCATTACGAAGAGGCCCTGACCCGCAACAACGCTGTGGACTTCGACGACCTTTTAATGAAGACAGTACAGCTCCTTCGGGAGTTTCCCGGCGTCAGGACGAAGTACAACGACCGCTACAAATACATCATGGTGGACGAGTTTCAGGACACCAACATCTCCCAGTACCAACTGGCCCGGTTACTGGCTGAGTCCCACCAGAACATCTGCGTAGTGGGCGACCCCGACCAGTCGATCTACTCCTGGCGTAGCGCCGACATACGCAATATACTCAGCTTCCAAGGTGACTACCCACAGGCCAAGACCATCGCTCTGGACCAGAATTACAGGTCTACGGCGAATATCCTGGACGCCGCCAAGAATCTCATCTCGATAAATGGCCAGCGCATCCAGAAGGACCTGTTCACCGACAATTCCAAGGGAGACCTGGTGGAGATTCGGGAGGCCTATGACGAAGGAGAGGAAGCGTCCTTCGTTATCTCTGAAGCCGAACGGCTGGTACGCGAGAACGGGTATAAGCACGGCGACTGCGCGGTCATGTACCGGATCAACGCCCAGTCCCGAGCCCTGGAGGAGGCCTGCCTGCACCAAGGTACCCGGTACCGGCTCGTCGGCGGCATCCGCTTCTACAAGCGCCGTGAGGTCAAGGACCTGATGGCCTACCTGCATCTGGTCTATAACCCCAACGACGATGTGAACCTGGGCCGAGTGATCAATGTGCCTCCCCGGGGCATCGGCGCCAAGTCTATGCAGCAAATGGGAGACTGGGCTAGGAGCAAGAACCTGGGGCTTTTTGCGGCCATGCAAGAGGTAGCTGCCGCCCGGTTAGCCGGCGAGGACTGCCCCATAACCATCACGAAGAAGGCCGCCACGTCCTTCGCAGACTTCGCCGTGACCCTGGAGAAGCTGATCGAGCTGAGCAAGCGGGAAAAGGTCGTTGACCTGGTCGACCGGGTCGTTGAGGACACCGGCTTCCGAAATTTCATCCAGAACAGCGATGACAGTCCCCAAGAACGCTGGGAGAACATCATGGAGCTACGGGCCACCGCCCAGGAGTTCAACGCCGAGGCGCCGCCCGACGGCCTGGCCACACTGCTGGAACGCCTATCCCTGGTGGCCGACGTGGACAACTACGAGGACGCTGACGACTCCATCACGCTGATCACCCTGCACCAGGCCAAAGGGTTGGAATTCCCGGTGGTGTTCATGGTGGGCATGGAGGAGGGGCTGCTTCCCCACAGCCGGTCCCTGGACGACGAGGACCAGCTTGAGGAGGAGCGGCGGCTTTGCTACGTGGGCATGACCCGCGCCGAGAAACTCCTCTACCTGACCCGCGCCTTCCGCCGCTCGATCTTCGGGGCCACTCGGGCCGGGGACGGCTCCCGGTTCCTGAGAGACATCCCCGCCGAGCTGATCACATCGGGCTCCGGACCAACTAATGGCTCCGCTGGCGGTACAAGTAGATCGTTTGGCAAGCCAGGCGAGTCTAAGGGCCCGTCCTGGAACACCTGGCAGGCACCGACTCCGGTGATCAATCGGGGCAAGCCTGAGTCGGCCCGCCCAACTTTGTCGGTGGGCGACTCGGTGCGCCACAACGCTTTTGGCGAAGGCGTGGTCACCCGCGTGGACGTAACAGCCTCCGACACCGAGGTCACCATCGAGTTTGAAGGCGGCGTAGGCCAGAAACGCCTGCTGCTCAGTTTCGCGCCATTAGAGAAGATTGGCTAGCCTTGCCACCGCAATTCCGATCAATTGGGATACAAAGACCTGCTCTAAAATTGAGCAAGTTACCGTAGGTGCGGGTTTTTAACCCGCTTCGCCCGAGGGAAACCAATGCTAAGTGAGGAAGCCGGATTACGATTCGAGTCCAATCCGGTTTCCTCAGATTAATTTGGCCAACCCAGAACCACGGCCGGTTAAAAACCGGCGCCTACGTCGCCGCTTGATCTATTCATCTACAACACATCGAACACAAAAGCGGAGCGATAACCCAGAATGGCCGAAAAACTCCAGTCCAGCCGTGTCCGAATCGAAGACTCACCCCGCGCCATCCAGAACTATTTCTGGGAGCAGAGCTGGACCGACGGCCTTCCCATCGTCGCACCCACCGAGCCATTGGTCCGCGAGATGCTGTCCGGCTACGGCGGCCAACCGTCCGACTCCCTGGGCCGCATCCAGCCCGGCAACTCAAACGTCACTCTGGAGAAACTGGCGGTCAACGCTGTCATGGCCGGGTGCCTGCCCGAGCACTTCCCCGTGGTCGTGGCGGCGCTGAAGGCGGCCCTACGGGACGAGTTCAACCTGGCCGGCAACGCCGTCACCACCGGCGGCGCGGCCCAGGTGCTGATCGTAAACGGGCCCATAGCCAAAGAACTCGAGATCAACGGCGATGCCGCCTGCTTCGGCCCAGGCTACCGCGCCAACGCCGTCATCGGCCGGGCGTTGCGGCTGGCCGTCCGGAACCTCGGCGGACTGATACCCGGTGACATGGACAAGGCCACGCTGTCCACGCCCTACCGCTACAGCTTCTGTTTCAGCGAGAACGAAGACCAAAGCCCCTGGGAGCCCCGGCACGTGGAGCTGGGTTACAAGCCGGAAGCCAGCACGGTGACCATAGCCGCCATCCTGGGCGTCTACAACGTCATGGAGAGCACCGTGGGCACCGGCCTAGAAGTCCTTCGGACCATCACGGCCAACATGCGCGGCGTGGGCATCCCCGGCTACTACCACCTGGGCACCCGCTCCCAGATCGTTTTGGTGCTCTGCCCCGAACACGCCAACGAGATCGCCGGGTCGGGCCTTTCCAAGGCTGACGTCCGGGAGTACATCTACGCCAACGCCCGGATGCCCATCCACCAACTCAAAGACCTGGCCCACTACGGCAACCGGGTCTGGCCCAACTGGATCGACCAAACAAACCCCAACACTCTGGTCCCAATCTGCGCATCGCCAGACGATATCGTGGTAGTCGTGGCCGGCGGGGGAGGTCGCCACTCAGCCTGGATGTCCGGCTGGGTAACGCGGGTGTGCTCGGAGGAGATATGGAGGGCGGGGTAATTCGGAGTTAGCTCGAACTGGGCTGGTCCTTGGCAGGCATGAAACGCAGCAATAAAGGCGTTTGGTTAGACAACGGATTTTAACCCATTTTGTTGATGTACTTTCTCAACTCACCATCCCCCATTTGACACCACCCCCACTATTCCGCGATGATACCTCCGCTCTCGCGATGAGAAGAATTAGACGCTGAGGAGGCGCTTTCCTATGGTTAAGGCCGCCGTACTGTACGAACAAAAGAATTCTTTGATCATTGAAGACTTGGATCTGGACGACCCCAAAGCCGGGGAGGTCCTGGTCAAGGTCGGCGCAGCCGGCATCTGCCGCAGCGACCGCCACTATATGCACGGCGACGCCCCCACCGCTCTTCCTATAGTTTTAGGCCATGAAGGCGCAGGCACAGTCGAAGCTGTCGGCCCCGGCGTGACCTCGGTCCGGCCCGGACAGCAGGTCATCCTTTCGTTCGTCTCTTCTTGCGGCCGCTGTAAGAGCTGCATCACCGGCAACTCCCAGCTGTGCGACGCGCACGCCGCTGCTGGCGCCTTCATGTTCGATGGCACCACGCGTCTGCACAAAGGCGACACTCGAGTCCATCACTTTGGCAAGACCGCCTTATTCGCCGAGCACACGGTCGTCCCGGAGGCCGCCGTGGTGCCCATCGAATCCAACATCGGCATGGATGTAGCTGCCCTCATCGGCTGCTGCGTCCCCACCGGCGTCGGCGCAGTCACCGCCAGCGCCAACGTCCAGCCCGGCAGCACAGTGGCCGTCATCGGCTGCGGCGGAGTTGGCCTGAACGTGGTCATGGGCGCGGCCCTGGTCAACGCCAGCAAAATCATCGCCGTGGACATCAGCGAGGCCCAGCTCGAGTTCGCCCTGAAGTTCGGCGCGACCCACACGGTCAACGCCTCGGACAAGGACCCGGTTGCCCAGGTCAGGGAGCTGACCGACGGCAAGGGCGCCGACTATACCTTCGAGGTCTTCGGCTCGGCCGACACCACCAAGGCCGCCTACGACATGGCCGGCAAGAAGGGCGTCGTGACCATCGTCGGCATCGCCCCAGTGGGCGCTGAGGCCGGCATCAACGCGGTGGACATGGTCCGTAACGAGAAAACCATGCGTGGCACCTACTACGGCTCCACCCATGCCAGCGTGGATATGCCGAAGCTGGTGGACATGTACCTGGCCGGCAAACTGAACCTGGACGACCTAGTGGTCCGCCACTATTCCCTGGACCAGATCAACGAGGCTTACGGCGATATGGACAAGGGCGAGATTGGCCGCGGCGTCATAATGTACGGGTAGGCTTTCAGCAGTCAGCTTTCGGGTTTTCGACAGACAAAGCCCCCTTAATAAGGGGGCTTTGTTTTTTATGGGCTTGGGGAAATTGAGTACTTGGACCCGCCACTATTGCCTGCCGCAACTGCCATCCTGCGAGAAGCGAAGGATCTGCCATACTTGACCCACCGACCGAACCTTTGCGCAGCCGCCCTTCTTGCTCCGAGCCAATCGGCAGATTCTTCGCCGCTGCGGCTGGCTCAGAATGACAATATTGATTGTACTGTCACTCCGAGGCGCTCTCATTTCGGGGCACTGCCTTCTTGGGAGCTCTGTTATTCCGAGCAGGGCGAGGAATCTCAACGATTGGTATAGCCAACTGCGGTCCAGAAGAACGGTAGCTGGTTTGCGGTTGGGAAATAACAATCTCATAGAGGGGTATCGGGCAATTATGGACAGGCCTGCCGCCCCAGTATTAGTATGCATCCATCATGCCTAGCGAACGCAAAGACAGATCGATCGTCTCCTGAATGAAGCCGAAGAGGCGATTCCCAGCCAGGACTGCCCGGCTGTAGGGGACCGCGCCAAGTTGTGCTATCGACTGCTAGAACAATTAAAATAGCTGATAAATTACATCGCCGACCATTGTGGAAAACCGGAGATTCGCGCCCGCTTCTAGACCATTCCAATGGTCTGGAAGGCTCTTACTGCCGAGTGATCTTCGGAAAGAACGTAGGACAGAGGAAAAATTGGACGACCTGACAATAAAACTGGTGGAGACTGAGGCCGAGATGGAGGGCGCGTTAGGCGTGCGGTTCCGGGTGTTCGTGGGCGAACAACAGGTACCCATGGAAGATGAGTTGGACGAGACCGATGCCACAGCCACCCACGCCATCGTTATATCTAACCGCGAGGGGCACGATGATAAAGTGGTGGCCACTGGCAGAGTATTCTACCGCGACGAGGACAGCGCGGCCCGCATTGGCCGCATGGCCGTCGACATCGGATTCCGACGCCAAGGAATCGGGGGCCGTCTACTGCGATTTCTGGAAGATGAGGCCACCGCTCAGGGCGTAACAACTTATATCCTAAACGCCCAGGTGTACGTCAAAGATTTCTACTCCGCCCACGGTTACGTCGAGCGCGGGGAAAAATTCCTGGAAGCGGACATAGTCCACGTCCTGATGCGCAAGGAAGCGGTCACCTAAAAGCGAATAGCGGTCAGCTAATTCCCTGTTAGCTGACCGCTGAAAGAAAGGCCCTTAAGCTGCTAGCTTACCTAGCTCGAGGTTCTGGACGTCCATCTTTGCGATGTGGTCGCCCGGCTGGGTCCCTAAAGATTTGAATCCGTCAGAGTTGCGGAACTCGTCTTCTTTGGCGGGGATGTCGGCGCCCTCGGGGAACCGGCGGACCCAGATGAATTGGTTATGGTCCATGTTGACCCAAGTGGCCACCACCGGCATTCCAACAGCATCATGGGCCGGCTTTATCCCGGCCTCGAACAATTTGATCCACGAGTCCATCATTCCCTTATTGATGGTGTAACTGCGCATCTGGTCAACCATGTTTTCTCTCCTAAAGTTAGCTGATAGGTATCTAGGCTGCCTTGGCGGTCTCAAGCACTTCTTCCACCAGCTTAACGTCCATCCTTGCGATGTGGTTGGTGGGTTTGTCGCCCAGGGCTTTTCGTCCCGGTGAAGCGAAGTAGGCCTTCTCTTTCTCCGGAATCTCGTCCGCGGTCTCAAAGGTCCGCACCCAGATGAAGTCGGTGCGGTCTGCGTTGACATAGGTGGCCACTATGGGGATCCCCAGGCTCACGTGTACAGGCCGAATCTCCTTGTCGAAAAGCTCCAACCAAGATTCCATCATTCCCTTATTGATGGTGTAAGTACGTATCTGTGCAACCATGTTTTACCTCCGGTAGCTTTTAGCTATCAGCATTTTTAGGGCTGATTCAGATCCCAGTATTCTTAAGAGTACCCATCTTTTATTCCAGAATTGAGCGGTTTACGAAAGGCTGACACCTGTTAGCTGACAGCATATTGCTTTATCGCGTCTTCGCTGAACTTCAGGCCCAAGCCAGGCTTGTCGGGCACTTCCAGACACCCATCGACGAACTTGGGAGTCTCCTCAAACAGCTTCAACGTCCAGGGCATGTACTCGACCGTAAGGCCGTTGGGGATCGCGCCCATGAGCTGGATGTGAATCTCAGGGACCAGATGGCTCACCACCGGCAGGTTGAACGCCTCGGCCATGCCCGCCACCTTACGCCACTCAGTGATGCCTCCCACCCGCAGTAGATCGATCATCACGATGTCTATAGAGCGGTTTTCGATGAGCTGCCGAAATGGGTTGATTCCATATACGTACTCCCCCGCGGCGATGGGAGTGTTCAGTGCGTCGGCCACCCGGGCCAGACCTTGGTAGTCGTCATGGGCGACCACATCCTCCAGCCAGAACAGGTTGTATTCCTCCACCCGGCTACCGATGGTGATGGCCTGGTTCACATTCCAGAGTTGGTTGATGTCGCACATAATGTCGATGTCATCGCCCACAGCTTCCCGCAGCGTGCGCATGCGCAGGACCTCTTTTGCCGGGGTGTCTTCCGCGCCCATCTGCGACTTCATCTGCTTGAACCCTTTCTGGACCAGCGCCGGGCCAATCTCGGCCATCTGTTCCAGGTTCATGGGGCGCATCAACGCGCCGCTGGCGTAGGTGGGCACACGCTTACGGTAGCCACCCAAAAGAGAGCAAACAGACTGGTCCAACGCCTTACCCTTGATGTCCCACAGAGCCATGTCCACCGCGGCCATCGCCAGGGTCAGGATTCCACCAGGCCCGGAGCCAGTGGTCTTCTCGCGCAGACTCTGCATCACGGCCTCGATCTCCATGGGGTCTTGGCCCTCCGCCAGGCCGCAGAGAGCATCCACCGCCGATTTCAACGCCGGGGCGAGAGGGCTCAATCCCAAGGCGGGGGCGAAGGTCAGCCCGATGCCTTCGATCCCCTCGTCAGTCATCATCTTTACGGTCACAAAGGCGCGCATACCCCCAGACTTCGGCTGCACGTCCACCAATTGTTCGTCGGCCGGGGCGTGTAGTACCTGAACTTGCGACTTGGTAATCTTCATGCTGGTCCTTATCAACGGGCCTTTCCGATACCTAAGAGGCCCGATTCTAACACAATCTAGCTTCAGTTTTGGCCGATCTGCGAAAGAAGTGTTGACAGCAGTTGGCGGCTGGCATAGCATACTCAACAAGCTTGAGTATGAAAGCCGGATTAGTATAGAAGCCGCCGGTGAAATCTCGAGAATCTCAATAGGTCAAGAAAAGGTAGAATGACCAGCATAAAACTCGAACCTAAGAAAATGGCCATGCAGACCGAGGCGTATTGGGAGAACCTGGTGAAGCGCAGTCTATGCCGGTTCCTGCTCTTGGCCCAACTGGCCAAGGGCCCGGTGCACGGCTACGGCATCAACCAGGCCATGAAGGAAGCGTGCCAAGGTTGCTGCGAACCCACCGAGGCCATGGTCTACTCGACAATGAAGGAGCTGCAAGACGGCGGCTACGTTGACTGGCGCATGGAAGAGCACCAGGGGCGGCAACGCCGGGTGTGCTGGCTGACCGACTCCGGCGAGGAGGCTTTCAGGGCCGCCGCCCGAGTCTGGCAGCGGATGGTCCCCACCGTTGAGGACTGCATCAAACAAGCCCTTCCAACAGGCAAGTAGATAACCGGCAAAAAACACATCAGGGGAGGACAAAAATGTCCACTGAACAAGACCAGATAAAACAATTAGTTCGAGAACGTTACGGCGCCCGAGCGGAGCGGGTGATCAGCCTCACCCCAGCCGAACTCGAGAATACCGAGTCCGACGGCTGCGGCTGTTCCACCGACGGCGACTGCTGTGGTGTTGAGGACCTTGACCACGCCATGCTGCTGTACAACGAAGGCCAGCTAAGCGGGCTCCCGATGGAGTCGATTGCTGCCTCAGCTGGTTGTGGCAACCCCACGGCCTTAGCGGGCCTGCAACCCGGTGAACGGGTACTAGATCTGGGCTCAGGGGGCGGCATCGACTGCTTCCTTGCTTCCCAGCAGGTCGGAGACACCGGCAAGGTGACCGGGCTGGACATGACCCCCGCCATGCTGGAACTGGCCCGTGCCAACAAGGCTAAGCTAGGCATAGAGAACGTGGACTTCGTCCAGGGGGAAATGGAGAAGATGCCCATCCCCGACTCCAGCGTAGACGTGATCATCTCCAACTGCGTGGTCTGCCTCTCTCCCGACAAGGACGCTGTGTTCAGCGAAAGCTTCCGTGTCCTGTCTCCCGGAGGCCGCATCCACCTCTCCGACGTGATGGCCTTGACCGACGAAGGCCCCAGCGTCTCATCGCCTGAGGACTGGGTGTCCTGCACGGCAGGCGCCGAGCATATGGACGTATACCGCGACCGGTTGATCCGCGCCGGGTTCACGGACATCGAGTTCGCCGGCGAACAGGCAGACTACATGAACGACCGGTCCAAACGGCCTGCCACCAACACCGCCGGATACAAAGTAGTAGCCCACAAACCCGCCTAGGGCCCCCTGAAAGATCTGAACCAGGCAAAGAAAGGCGGGCCCTCTGTTGAGACCCCGCCTTTTCTATTTAGGGATAACCGACTTCCGTAGGGGCGGGTTTTTGGCCCAATTTGACTCTCGCCAACTCTGCTTCTGCTAACAGAAAACTCCAACTTGGGCGTTTTCCTAGTACGCGGTTCGCGAAGTATAAGATCATCGCCCCTGTTACGGCGGGTTAAAAACCCGCACCTACGTATACAGAACAACGACTGGAACCTACCCGAACGGTATCCGCTTGAAACCCTCGGCGTAGGCCATGCCTACTTTTTTGCCGGTGTCGATGCGCCCTTGGCGGAACCATTCCCCCGCGTTCTCTTGGTCTACCTGCGATTTGTGGGCCTTCAGGGCTTTCACGGCAGTGTCCATATAGGCTTCCACATCAACATACTGGTCTGTGTTGTCGCCGCCGCCAGCCACCCACACTTCCCGAACCTTGTGGGGTTCCAGGCCCTCGTCGAGCAGTTCTGGAAAGGTCAACCGGTCTCGGGCTGTGGGGAATATTGCTGACAGTGCCGCCTCTCCGGCCGCAAGATGGTCCGGGTGACTCACATAATAGCCTCTCTCGATATCTCTCCCAGGACTGCCAACAATCACCACATCTGGTTTATAGCGGCGTATCTCCCGGGCTATGTCTTTGCGCAGCTCCAAAGTTGCCTCAAGATAAGAATCTGGGTAGCCTAAGAAAACCACATCTTGCAGTCCCAAGACGTTCCCTGCGTCCCGCTGTTCTTTCTCTCTTATCTCCACCAGCTTTTCGCTGGTCATCTCCGGGTCGGAACTGCCTTTGCTGCCATCCGTGCAAAGGACATAAACTACATCCCAGCCCTCCGCACACCACCTGGCCACCGTCCCGGAGCAGCTCCATTCAGCATCATCCGGGTGGGCCATGACAACCATCCCTCTACGGAACGGCTCTTCGTTCTCCGCCATGGAAATATTCCTCCCAATACGTCAACCCAAATCCATCTAAATTGCTTAATTCAGGCTCAAAATTCAGTGTATCATAGCCCAAGGCTACACCGGAATAATTCCAGGAGAAAGCCCCATGCCCACCCTCTGGGCCCAGACGTCAGAATACGGCAACATATCAGTTGGCGACGACTTACCGATATTGGTCAAGTTCGAGTTCCGTCCGCCGGTGCAGGAAGGGGCCGGAACTCCCCAAGAGGACCCAGTTGGCCCGGAAAAACTGGCTGCGTTCGCCAAAGAACTGCTGCTCAAAGCCTTTCCGCCGGATAACGTCAACAACGACAGTACGACCATTGAAACGGAGAGCGTAATTGAGTTCCTGCCCGGAGACACGGTCAGCGTTTGCGGACGGGTTGTTGGTAAGTCGAATGAGGGTGGAAGGCTGACCGTGAAGTGCCAGCTAACCGTCGAGTCGCAGGAGGGCACGCTACTGGCCAACGCCAACGCTGTCGTCAGTTTCTAGTGCGACCGGTCCGTTGGTTCCTCCGGTGTCTCCGAGCGGAGGGGCGCGGAGGGTTCGTCTCTTCCCTTTCACCGGAATTTGCGTCAGATGGATCTTCCTGTTCGGCCATCTGCTTCCGGTAGGCCGTCCATTGTACCTGTGTGATGATTGTCAGGAGTACCCCAGGCACGTAAAAAGTCATGATCGGTTGGTAAACCCCGTCGTTCAACCACCTGACCCCCAAGATCCCGAACACAAAGATGAACGCCCAAGCCACCCCACCAAACATCACATTTGTGTTCCATGGCGACCGGATGGCCAATAGCGCTCCCGACGGCCAGAAGATGAACATGGGAATCATGAACTCCGGCCGGTAGTACCAGGGCCTGGGGTATGACGGTCCTTGGTCTTCCTCTTCTTCCATCTAGTCCTCGACTCAACTGACAAGTCATTCTAGCACCTGGTTTTTGAATCGCAGAACGGTAGGATTGCAAGCTATCGGTTGGCCCAATTTCAGTCCTATTGACACCCATTACCACCATCACGATAATTACCTGAAATCTAGGCTCGTATCACGTGAATTTCAGGCTCCGGGACACCAGTCTATCCGCCCCGGAAAGAAGGAGCACCTTGGCCACCGTTAAGTATTCCTTAGAAGAGTTCACTCAAGACATGGAATCCTTGCTCAAGAGCCAACCCGGTGAACAGCAGGTCTTCGACAAAGGTTCTGCTTGGCTTGAGCGGCTGGTCAGCAAGCCAGATTCCATACCTTTGGAATTCCGGCTTCCTCTGGGCGCCGGCCCCCGCCCCAACCACGCCTCGCGCATGCTCTATCAGGGCGAGAGTGGACTGCAAATCACCGCAGTCGTCTGGGGCGCCGGCGACCACCTTGGCCCCCATGACCACCGGACCTGGGGCATGATTGGGATACTGGAAAACAGCGTTACTGAAACCAGGTACCGCCGCGTGGACGACCACGATGTGGATGGCTACGCCAAGCTAGAGAAAGACCGCGCCGCCACGTTCAAGCCCGGTGAGATTACCCTGCTGGTTCCCGATGAAGACGAGATTCACCAGATGGACAATCACACCGACCGGCCGACCGTGGAAGTTCACGTATACGGCAACGATCTCCGGTCACTAGACCGCAACAGCTTCGACCTGGAGACCGGCAAGATAACCACGTTCCGCACTAAGAAGTGGGACAACTGTTAATCGACAACGAATATATGACAGGTTATCAGATGCGCGCCAGAAACTGCTCCTGGCGTTTCGTCTGGATTGACGGATGCAAAACCCCAAGCCACTAAAGTAATACCAAAGGAGAAACTCGATGGCGACAACACGACAAGACGGTGCGATTCCCGACTTTCTACGCATGGACGACGCGATTGGCTCGGACCCCGCCAACGCCAACAAGACCGGCAATTGGCACGGCTGGCCTACCAAAGACCTAAGCCCGGTCCACCTTATGGACGACGAGGGCCGCGTTGTACGCATCCGCACCCCGGTGATGGACCTGGAGGGCCTGATCACCCCCACCGACCTGCACTACACAGTGCAGCACTTCGATGTCCCACCGGTGGTGGCGACAGACCGATGGGAGTTGAAGATTCACGGCGAGGTCAAGAACGAACTAACGTTGAGCTTCGATCAGCTTAGGCGCTTCGCCGGCCGCAGCGTCCGTACGGTCATGGAATGTTCAGGCAGCGATGCGACTTTCTTTGAGTATTTCAAGGACGAGGGCCCCAAACCTTCCCGCACTCAAGAGTGCATGATCCTCAGCGCCAGTGAATGGACCGGTGTCCCGTTAGCCGCCGTACTGAACGCGGCTGGTCTCTCGGACAAGTCCCTTTACGTGCGCGCCGTCGGGAATGACCAGGGAGTGCCCGCCACCGCCGCCGAGGGAACCAAGCCCTTTTACTATGACAAGGGCCTCCCCATACAGAAGGCCCTCCATCCCGACACCATATTGGCCTGGGCGCAGAACGGACAACTCCTTGAGCACCTCCACGGCGCGCCCGTCCGGCTGCTAGTACCTGGCTGGTCGGGGAACTGGTCGGTAAAATGGATCACTGACCTAGAGATACTGGACCACATGCCTGAGTGCTGGTATCACTACGAGTTCTATTACTACGGTGACTCGCCAGAAGATCCCAACAAGGAACTCATCACCACACTGGGCGTCAAGTCCATCGTGACCCAACCCAACGATGACACCGAAGAGATGACCCGGGGCGTACACATGGTGCGCGGCTACGCCTGGAGCGGCGCCGGCGCAATATCCGAAGTGGACGTTAGCGTTGACGGCGGAGACACCTGGCACTCAGCCCATATCGAGCAACCACGCGACCGGTTTATGTGGGTGCGCTGGTCCTACAGGTGGGACGCGGACAAAGCGGGCAAGTACAACATCATGTCCCGAGCCACCGACGAGGTGGGCCGGGTTCAGTCCCGCGACCCCCGCTACAACAACATGAGAAAGAATTTCAGTGCCATAGTTGGCTACCCGGTGACTGTTAAGTAACCGACGGCAGAACGAACTAAACCCGGAGGAACCCATGCCGATAATCGACCATGCAGATGTCCGACTAGCCCCAACCATGGAGCGGGTGCGGGAGCGGTATCTGGTATCTAAAGACCAGGGTGCGGTATCATTGACTGTGAAAGAAGTAGAGATATCTCCCGGTTACGAGGGCCGGATGCACACACATCCGGTGGATGTCTCCATCCAGGTATTGACCGGTGCCATCCAGGTGATTCTGGGTGACGAGGTACGGACGGTGCGGGCAGGCACCACCTTGTTGGCCCCGCCGGGCCTGCCTCACAAACTGATTCATCACCTCTGGACGCCAGCCTTGCTGCTGATTGCATATCCGGCGGCAGATCTAGAAACGGAACACCTCGAATAGCCGCCTTTCAGCTTAACGAAAATCACGCAAACATTTTGAGGAGGAGCCCAAATGGCCCTGCCACAGATTGGCACCAAAGCAGAACCGCAGATCATCCCGACAAACGCCGGCCTTCGAACCTGGGCCGTGCCCCCGCAAGGGTTGCAAGAAAACATAGTACCCAATGACCTTTTCTACATCCGGAACCACTGGAAGGACAGCCCTGAGATTGATATCAGCACCTTTGAACTGAAGATAGACGGAGAAGTTGAGCGGACCGTCACACTATCGTTCGAAGACCTCAAAAAGTTGCCCCAAAAGCGCTTCCAAGTAACCTTCGAATGCTGCGGCAACAGCCCGGTGCCCGATTATTACACCAAGGCCCTGCGCATCAGTTCTGTGATGGAGCAGATCAAGGGTCACGGCATCATGGGCAACGCGGAATGGGCCGGAGTTTCCCTCAAAGACGTACTGGAACTGGCCGGAGTCAAGGACTCAGCGGTCGAAGTGATGTTCGAAGGCGCCGATCACGGTGCCGACGAAGTGGTGAGCGACCCCGCGGAAGTCACCTACGAGCGCAGCCTGCCCATGGCCAAAGCCCTGCACGAAGACACCATTTTGGCCTATGAGATGAACGGAGAGCCGTTGCCCAAGGATCACGGGTTTCCGCTGCGTCTCTTGGTGTCTGGCTGGTACGGCATGAACTCCGTCAAGTGGCTGGTCGGCATCCACGTCTTGGACCATGAGTTCAAAGGCTTCTACATGACCGAGCGCTACATGACTATGAACGAGCCCGGCAGCCCAGAACCGTACCGCTATTACAATAAGCTTCAAGTGAAGTCCATCATCACCAACCCGGTACCCGGCGAAACCATTCCCACCAGTGGCTATAACTTGGCCGGCGCCGCCTGGTCCGGCGAAGAGGACATCGAAGAAGTTGAGATCAGCACCGATGGCGGAGAGACCTGGAACCCGGTCCAGAAACTCCACGACCGGGTAGGCTACTCCTGGTACCGGTGGGAACACAACTGGACCCCGCCCGCCGAGGGTAAATATACCCTCATGTGCCGGGCCACCAACGTGCTGGGAGTCACCCAGCCGATGGAATTCCCAAATCCTTGGGACGGCCGGGGCTACGGCAACAACATGGTCTTCCCGTTTGAGGTGGAAGTCCGGGGCTAAGTTTGGCGATTTTAGTCCTAGGAACCATTTTTGGGGGGAATCGTTCAACCGAAACAGATCACAGTTTGAGCACAACAAGACGCATACCAGTCCCGCTTACGTTCTCCGTGGTTCTGGCCATAGTCATCGCCCTGATCATATTCTTCGGGGCCTGGGCGGTATCGGCTGACACCGACCAACGCACTCTGGCTTTCGGGCTACCAGGCACAAGCCCAACCCTGAGCGGCAACAACCTCCAGGACCAAAACGTCAGGCCATACCAAGTAGCCCGCCTAGACGGCCATGAATCGGCCAGTGACACTTGGTGGGGCGGCGCTTTCTTAAGGGCTTGCCCCCTACACTAGGCTTGAGTCAACCCCGGCGATCGACAAATAAACCGAAAGGACGAAGGGAGGCCGACCGAATCGATCCGTCTCCTTTGAATCGAACCACTACCATGGCGGTCACCACCACCCCTACCCCTGCAATCTCGTGGTCCCCAAAGGGCATCCACTGGGCTTGGATCATATTGGCTGTGGCCCAGATAGCCAGCGAACCACGTCAATCTGGAAGTGATTTAGGAGGTATGCGGTATGGCTGAACTAATTGATTTGACCCTAACTCTGGGCAGCGAACGTGTCAGTCTTGTGCCCGGGCTTGTCGGCGTGGAGACCGAGTCCATCCAGACTCACGCCACCCACGCCCGCTCCAACCAGAAACTGTGCCTGGCAACCCATATCGGCACCCACGTTGACGCCCCTTTCCATTTCGTGGACGGCGCCACCACCATTGAAGACATGCCTCTGGAGAAATACTCCGGCCCGGCCCTTTTGTTGGACCTCCGTACCGTAGCCAAGGGGCAGTCCCCGTTGTCAGTCTCCGAGCTTACCGACGCCGGCGCCAACCTAGAATCGGTAAAGGGCAAGATAGCCATTCTGTTCACCGGCTGGGCGGAGGCCGAGTCCGGCGGGCCGCGTTTCTATGGTCACGGACCCTATCTCAGCACCGATGGCGCCGCTTACTTGGCCAAGTGCGACGCCAACGCCGTGGCCGTCGATTTTCCCATCGACAAGCACCCGGACTCGCCACAGTCCACCGTCAAAGACTTCCCGGTCCACCGGCTGTTGCTGGGACAGAATATCCCGCTCATCGAGAACCTGATCAACTTGGATAAGTTAATTGGCAAGGAATTTGAGATCTGGGCCCTGCCTCTCAAACTCAAGGGGGGAGACGGCGCCGCCACCAGAGCGGTGGCCCGTATCCTTTAGCCTGACCCCGATATGGACGCTCAACCCATCCTGCTGGCCACCGGAAACGGCGACAAACAGCGCGCCTTTCAGTCTCTGCTGGATGGCCTCCGATTCAACCCCGTAACCCCCACCGAAGCCGGGGTCGCCGCATCGCCCGATGAAGATGGTGACAGCCACCGCCTCATCGCCGAAGAGAAAGCCATCGCCTGGTCCGCGGCAGGCGCGATGCTGGCCATCGCCTCTGACGGTGGATTGGTCATACCTGCATTGGGCCCGGCCTGGGAAAGCCGCCACACACGAAGGTTCCCCGGCCCGGATGTAGACGACTCCCAACGGGTAGACCGGCTGTTAGAACTCATGGAGCCCTTCAACGGAGCAGACAGAAACGCCTCCTGGGCCGAGGCGCTGGCCATTGCCTATAAGGGGCGGCTTTTAGCTTCCTGGGAGCTTCTCGGAGCTGTCGGGGAGATAGTCCGGACCCGCCAACCCGGGCCGGTGCCTGAATTCTGGGCCTTCACCATTTGGAACTTCCCTAAGTACGGGAAGACCTACAAGGAACTGACTCCAGATGAGCTAGAATCTCTGGACGACCACTGGACCCGTCTGGCCCAGCTGGTCCGGCGATTCCTCCAGTCCGTGTTCGTTCCCCCGTTGGGCTAACCCTTCTGTGCCCGTGACAGTGGTGCGCCCAACACCTTTGGGATACAATATTTTACCGTCCCTGACCGGACCCAGACTCATTCTCCCGAAAGACGGTGACCCCATTGACGACCATTGAGTACAAACCTCCCGAGTCCATCGAAGAAGTGCAGAACCTGCTCCGAGATCAGGTCTACATCTCCGACCGGGCCCTGGCAGTTCCCATATTCCTGGCTATGAAGCTGCGACGGCCTCTGTTCCTGGAAGGGGAGGCCGGGGTCGGAAAGACCGAGATCGCCCGTGCCCTGGCCGCCGGACTAGGCACCAAGCTGATACGCCTGCAATGCTATGAAGGACTGGACGTCAACCAGGCAGTTTACGAGTGGAACCACGCTCGCCAGGTCTTGGAGATTCGCCTTATGGAGGCGGCAGGTGACATCGACCGGGAAGCCGCCAACGCCGACCTATTCAGCGAGAACTTTCTCATCAAACGACCCTTACTCCAGGCCATCGATGAGGCAGAAGAGAGACCGCCGGTCCTCCTAATCGACGAACTTGACCGCTCGGATGAAGAATTTGAGGGCTTCCTCTTAGAGCTCCTTGCCGACTACCAGATAACCATACCTGAGTTGGGTACCTTCAAGGCGGCCCATCCGCCCATCGTTATTATCACCTCCAACCGCACCAGGGAGATCCACGACGCCCTTAAGCGACGCTGCCTTTATTACTGGGTGGACTACCCCGACTACCAGAAAGAACTCCAAATCATCAGCGCCAGGATCCCCGACGCACCCCGCAAGCTGGCTGAGCAAGTGACGGCGTTCATTCAGGAGATGCGGGAGACCGAGCTTTTCAAGATTCCCGGCGTTTCTGAGACTTTGGACTGGCTGTCGGCGCTGCTGGCTTTAAACCAGACCGAACTTGACCCATCGGTGATTGACGACACCCTGGGCATGATGCTCAAATACCAGGACGATATTGAGTCGGTCAAAGGCGAGCCGGTGCGGGCCATGTTGGAGCGCTCCAAGAACCGCAGCCCACGCCGTGGCGGCCGCCGTCGCGGATAATCATGCCTGGCCCAATACCAATCATACCCAACGACGCTGGCCCTGACGGCCATATCCTGCATAGCCTGACGCTGTTCGGAGAGATGCTGCGCCGGGTGGGACTGGAGATCGGTTCCGGCAACATGCTGGACCTAGTTCGCGCCACCGACCATGTATCCATCGGCAAACGAGGGGAGTTCTTCCAGGCGGCTCGCAGCATCCTGGTGCACCGTAAGCAGGACCTCCCCATCTTCGACGAGGCTTTCCAGGTGTTCTGGCGCAAGCCTTCCGACCGCACCACCACCATAGACCTGCGCTCCCTGGGCGAACAGAAGCGCTTCCGTAAACCGCAGGTAAGCTCCGGCCGTGACTATGAGCCCGAGGGCGCCGGAACGATGGTAGGCAACCCGGACGACGACTCGGCCCAGAATGTTGACCTGAACCGCACCTACAGCGAGGTAGAGGTCTTCCGGCAGAAGGATTTCTCCGAATTCACGTCCTTGGAGATGGCCGAAGCCCGCCACATGATGGCTGACCTAACCTGGGACCTAGGCCAACGGCGGACCCGCCGGTTGGCTCAAGGTGGAACCGGTCCGCTGGACATGCGCCGGACCATGCGGCGAAGCCTGAAATACGGCGGAGAGTTCCTTGATCTGGCCTATCGGTCGCGAAAACAAAAGTCCCGCTCTTTGGTACTCATCTGCGACGTTAGCGGCTCCATGGAGCGTTACACACGTATGCTTCTTCAGTTCATACACACCATCGCCGGGGGGTTCGACCAACTTGAGGCATTCCTATTCGCCACCCGCCTCACTCGCATCACCAGGAACTTGAAGTACCGAAGCATCGACCAGTCCATCGACGAGGTCTCAAAAGCAGTACCAGACTGGGCCGGCGGCACTCGTATAGGCGATGCGGTTAAGTCCTTCAACTACCAATGGCTGCGCCGGGTGTTACGGGGCCAGGCCGTTGTGCTGGTCATCTCCGACGGCTGGGACCGGGGCGACCCTGAACTTCTGGCGCGGGAGACATCCCGCCTGCAGCGGAGCTGCCATCGGCTGGTCTGGCTGAACCCACTACTGGGATCGCCCAGCTATCAGCCCTTAACCCAAGGAATGAAAGCAGCCCTGCCATACGTGGACGATTTCCTTCCGGTACATAACTTGAATAGCCTGGAATCTTTGGCCCAGCATCTGAGCAGCCTTGGATCGGAGCGCAATCTAGGACAAGCTTACCGCCCGCCCGCCGTAGAGGAACCGAAGCCGGAACCCGTTGCTCCGATGGACCGGCCTATCGACCGTCTAAACCTGCCATCGTTCCAGCACCCCGAGTGGGGTAAGCGGCGCCTGCCTAAGGGCTAAAAACCTTGATTGTGCTGCCTGCAACAACAACACCGCGCCAAACGACAATCCTGCAAGCACCCCTCCGGCCATCGCGTCCAGGATAAAATGGTTCCCAGTGAGTGTGATGGCGAAGAACGTCAGGACTGGATACAGCAGGCCGAGATAGCGGCCACAACCAGGCAAAGACCGCCAGAACAACACCCCTAGAATTACAGTCCAACTGAAATGAAGGCTGGGCATGGCGGCGGAGATGTTGTAATAAGAAGCCATACTCTCGCTGCCGTAAAACTTGGGCCCTAGCTCTTGGATTGAATCCGATAGTTCGACGTTGGGTATGGCGAAGGGCGAAGCCACCGGGAAGATCATGAAGGTGAGCAACGCCCCCACAAGATTGATGAACACCACAGTCCGGTAGAAATTGTAATCCCGGCGGTTTTTGATGAACAGGATGAAGGCCACGGTGAGAATTACCGGCCAATAAGTGATGATGTACACCCAGTTCATAGCCGCTACCACGGCTTCAACATTCTCCAAGGCCCACGATTGCCAACCAGGCTCCCAGAGGAACCCCAAGTCCCGCTGCAAGGAGGCCACCTTTTCACCGTTGACCAAGCCCACGGACCGGGTATCAGAGTGGACCAAACCCCTAGTCACCAGATAAACGACATAGGCGCCAACGTATAGGGAAAATTCACCAAAAGTGGCACGGTGGTCCCAAATGGTGGAAATCACTCTGGTTTTAAAACAGCCCCTATTCAATCGGCCAAAGATGGTCGCCCGCCTGCCGTCGACCCTACTTCCGAGTCGGTTCCCGAACGGAGTGCCACCTTCTTCCGAGTCCAACAGAACATGACTGGCAACAAGAACCTTCGGCGGAATCCAAGCTCCATAGCCAAGAACGAAGCCAATATCAACAGACCTCCGCCAATGGCGTCCGTGATGTAGTGATTGCCGGTAATGGTGATGGCAAACAAGGTCATCATCGGGTAGATGACGCCAAATATCTTGATCAGTTTGTGGTTGGTCCGGATGAAGATGATGCCAAACATCACGGTCCAGCCAAAATGCAGGCTGGGCATAGCCGCATAGGCGTTGTAGTAGTTGGTGAGCTCCCGGCTGGCATATCCCGAAGGGCCAAAGATATTGATGGTGTCCACGAAATGTTCGGCGATCATCCGAGGCGGGGCCAGCGGGAACAACATGAATCCCACCAGTGCGATCAGGAAGCTGAGCAGGACGATGTTCCGGTAATACCTGTAGCGCTCACGGTTGGTGAAGTACAGCACCACGGAAGCGGTCAAGACGATGGGGAAAAATGTGACTATATATGCCCAGTTAAAGAATATGACCACTGACTTGGCGCTTTCTATCGCCCAGGACTGCCATCCCGGCTCCCAGAAGAAACCAGCGCTTTTTTCAAACTCAATCACGCGCCGGGCATTTGCCAAGGCGGTGCTTTGGAAGTCTGAGAAGATCAGCGCGCGGGAATACATGTAGGCGAAGTACGCCCCTACAACGATCCCTATCTCCATCACGTGCGGGAGGCAGATCCTGGATAGGGGAGATTGAGGAATATGCTGTCTGATCGTAGCCATTGTCAGGCTCTATTGATGACCCCTTGTATTCAGGTACGGTGAAGCTTCCACGCCGCCCAACACTCGTGATTCATCCGAATTTGATGCGCCGGTTTTCGAAGAGGTTGCCTTCGTCCGGAACAGTCTTAACTAAAATTCTGCCAGAGTTAGACCAAATATTCCAGACCTCGGCAGGCTGGAATTCAGACTGGTCTCTCGGTTTTCGCCTCCGTCATCTCTTCATTCTGGCCGTTTTGAGACCTGCGAGTCGCCTCTGATTCAGGCATCTCTGCTCCGCCGGCTCTTCTGTTTCCATTGATCGTTTTATTGCCGTTTACCTGAAGCACTACAGACTCAAGATGAAGGTCAACCGGTCCACGGTGTCTGGCGGCTCTGCTTCCCAAGTAAACGCTACAGTCTAAACACCCAACCCACTCCTCCGGAACGACGTCGTTTTTGAACAACCCTCGGGCGGTAGTGTATTTGGAGTTGTTCCAGACCTTTTTCACTGAAGCATCATTCAAATCCCCAAAATCTTGGGTCTTGTCCGTAAGGTAACAACACGGGGCGAATCCGCCGTCCCAATTGACCACTGCGGACCTCCAGAGCCGCCAGCAGACCTGGCCGTCTTCTTGGTAAGGCTTGTAGAAGGGATCTTCCCTCAGATACTCGGGATGCTGGCTAGGCAACCACCGCTCTGCCTCCGCCAGGTCGTCTTCACCATGGGGGAAGTCGACCTTCTTGAACACCAGGGAATCGACACCCAATTCACCGGCCAAAGCCTTGGCCTCATCGAGCTGGTGTTCATTCTGACGCATGACTATGAACTGCCATTCGATATACGGTTTTTTGGAGCCTAACTCACGCTTTTTTTGATCCAGGAGCCGCAGGTTTTCCAGTACCCGGTCCAGATGACCGTTCACACGGTAAACTTCGTAAACATCTTGGGTGACCCCATCCAAGGAAACGATCATGACGTCGAGTCCTGACCTGATCACTTGTTCCGTCATCAATGAAGTCAAGGGCTTGTTCAGATTGGAGCTGATTATCGTGGCAATCTTCTGCTTGTGAGCGTACTCGATATATTCGTGAATCCGCTGGTTCAATAACGGCTCGCCCCAGCTATACAGAGTGAGCCATAGACAGGAATGCTTGATCTGGTCAACGACTTTCGTAAACAAGTCAAAATCCATCACGCCCTGGTCGCGGTGGATGGTGCCTTTGCCAGTGTGGCATAGGGGGCATTTCAACTGGCAGATATTGGTGGTGTCAATCTCCCATTCGTAAGGAGAGCCCCAGATGATCCGCTTGGCGAAACGCAGTTGGGTTTCAACGCGAATTAAATTCCAGAACTTACGCCAACTAAAATACCGGGTAGCCAACCAGAACCGGTTGTCGCGACGGCCATAGGCTACGGATTCGATAACGCCGCCGTTGACCTGTATCCGGCGGTCGACGAAGTATATCAACGCCTTAAGAACCCAGAAGAATGGGTTGTAGCGGACCATTACTTATCCAGGCAAGCCCAGTTTTCTCGTGAGATATACCCGCCCCATTTATTCGCCCATGATACTCCCGACGCCTGGCGTCCATCAATAAGCGTCAGATATGATCCGAGGCTGAAATAGACGCAAATTCTTTTGGGCCGAAATTGACTCGATTCGAACGGGCAGAGTATCCTTGTCCGATTCAAGCCACTCCCACCGAAGCAGACATCAAGCAGCGGGCGCCCGGCGTCCACCCGTACAGGAGCCAGATTTGAGCGACACCAAACAGATATTTTCTCCGGCACAGCGGTCTTTATTGGCCGATGTGCTCAACCGAATCATTCCCCCAAACGATAAGCTGCCGGGAGCTGGAAATTTGGGAGTAACGGATTTCGTCGAGGCTGCGGCCGCGGCCAATCCCGGCCTTACCCGGTTATTCAACGAGGGCTTGACCCAGATTTCGATCACAGCCGTCGGCACCACCGGCCAGGACTCTTCCCAGGCGTTCGGCGAACTTTCCAGCGCAGCCAAAGACGAACTGTTAAGAGAAATCGAAATCGCCCATCCGATGTTCTTCGAACAACTAATCCTGCAGACTTACAACGGCTATTACACCAACCCGGCGGTTTTTGAGCTGATCGGCTATCAGCTCCCCAAACCGGCCCCTCCCGGCACACATCCCGAACTGCTGGATGTGTCACTACTCGACCAGCAGCGCAAACGGACCCCCTTCTGGAAGAAGGTCTAAAATAACCATAGCAATCTCCGCATTTCCCATCTAGGTTAAATGGGAGGAATATTATGCCCAGAGAAGATTTCGACCTAAAACTGAACCAGCTTCAATCAGAGGTTGAAACCCTGGCCCAAATCGTGGGCAAGTCCATCAACCGGGCGGTTGACGCCTTGAAACGACGGGACTTAGTCGCTTCTCAGGAAGTTATCAACGACGACGACTATATCGACCACAAGCGCTTCGAGATTGAAGAGCGTTGCGCCGACATGATCGCCACTCAACAGCCGATGGCCGGCGACCTTCGGGCGATTATAGCTTTGCTCCACATAGTCGTGGAATTGGAGCGGATGGGCGACTACGCTGAGGGGATCGCCAAAATCAGCATATCCATGGGCGAAGACCCGCCCCTGAAGCCACTAATCGACATCCCGCGTATGGCCGAAAAGGCCACCACCATGTTGAACGACAGCATCGATTCTCTTCTGAACCGGGACATGGTGAAAGCAAATGCCGTCTGTCTTGCAGATGATGAAGTGGACGAACTCTACAATCAGGTGTACCGGGAGCTGATCCTATTCATGGTGCAGGACCCGGAGACAATCCAGAAGGCCACCTATCTGCTGTGGGTTGCCCACGACCTGGAACGAATCGCCGACCGGGCCACAAACATCGCTGAGCGGGTGATCTTCTTGGTAACGGGCAAGTTAGTGGAGATCAACGTCTCCAAATACTAAGCCCGTGGTTATGCCGTAAAGGCCAATTGCAACTGACCTTTGGTTGCCATGTTTTCTTGTACCTTCGCCCGGTCCGGCAGATTCCACTGCCGCCGCACCCGGTCCACAGTATCCATCACAGTCTTGGTGTAATCCCTGGGCGCGTAGGTCTTGTTGTTGTACAGCCGGTTGTACCCCGGATTTAGGTGGGGATACGCCTCTCGCAGCATGGGCATGAACCATTCTTTTGATCCCGGCTTTAGGAACAAGACGTTGGCTCCTAAATACTCGGCGCCATGCTCGTGAGCTGCTTCCACCACTGCCTGGATATTTGCTTCGTCGTCGGTGATACCCGGCAGCAACGGGGCCATCATCACCCCGGCAGAGACGCCGTTCTCCACCAGATACTGCATGGCTTCCATACGGGCCATCGGGTTCGGCGTTCCGGGTTCCATCATCTTCCAAACCTTCTCATCGATGGTCCCAATGCTGAAGTTGACGTGCATATCAGCCACCTGCGTCAGTTCCCCCAAGATGTCTGCGTCGCGCCGGACCAGCACACCCTTGGTAGTGATGGATGCGGGGTTCTGGAAGTCTCGGAGCACATGCAGAATGCCGCGAGTAATCTCGTATTCGGCTTCGGCGGGTTCGTAGGGGTCGGAGGCAGTTCCGATGGCGATGGATTCCCGGCGCCAACTGGGCCGTTTCAGTTCCTGTTTCAGCACCTCGGGAGCGTTCACTTTGGCGAATACCCTGGTCTCAAAATCGCGCCCAGAATCCAACCCCCAAAACTCGTGTGTCGGCCTGGCATAGCAGTAGGTGCAAGCGTGGCGGCAGCCCCGGTAAGGATTCAGTGTCCAACGAAACGGAAACTTCGGAACATCAATCTTATTGAGCAGTGTCTTGCAGTGAATCTCTTGAACGTCGGCTCCGGCCATTGCCCCTCCCTATATACCCGGCAAATAATTAAAATTTATTAGAACATTAATTCTAATTATATCCGGGGCTTTATATTAAGGCAAGCCGGGGCAGTCACGAGGGTGAGCCAAGTGCATCGTCACCTACCGCTTGTAGACCGCAGCTTCGCCGGAGCGGTCGCAATTCAGCTTGCGGCTGAGGTGCAGACCCTCCAGGATGAATTCCACGGCCGACGCAATGACCTCAGGCCGCTTGTCCCTGGTCAATTTCTTGACCGCTTTGTCCAAGCCGTCGATGTTCTTCACCAGGCCCGGATAACCAGCCGCCGGCAGGTCGCTGCCTGTCTCGGCACGGTTTCCCAGGTCGAATGAGTCTACTATCGCTTCCAAGTCGTCCACTTCGAAGTAACTGCCAAACGTCCGTAGCACCGCGCGGCGGGTCAGGTCATCGGTCAGCCGGGACTCGCGGCCTTCTTCAAATGTCTCAAGCTCGATCTTTCCAGCGAATGACGCCCCGATGAATGACAGGTCGCTGACCCTGGGGCAGGCCCATTCTTCGTTATTGCGAATGCCCCTGCGCACGGCGTTGCCCAGCATGGTTTCAAAATTAGAGATGGAGACCCGGACGCTCACCCCGGAGCGTTGGTTGATCTCACTGCTCAGGCGGGCCTGGGTGGTGATCTCCGCCAAAATCTCTTTCATATGGTCGGGGATGACCAGCTTGTCCTCTTCGGGGAACTTGGCCCGCTCCTGGTCCATGATGGCGATCTCATCCTTGGGATCCAAGGGGTAATGGGTGTGGATCTGGGAACCGTACCGATCCTTGAGTGGGGTGACGATACGTCCACGGTTGGTGTAGTCTTCCGGGTTTGCCGTCGAGACCACGAACACGTCCAGAGGCAACCGGACCCGGTAGCCCTTGATCTGTACGTCCCGCTCTTCCATCAGGTTGAACAACCCCACCTGAATCCTTTCCGCCAAATCTGGCAGCTCGTTGATGCAGAAGATGCCGCGGTTGGTGCGGGGAACCATTCCGTAGTGGATCACCAACTCGTCGGACAGGTAATGCCCCTCGGCCACCTTGATGGGGTCGATCTCACCGATGAGATCGGCAATGGATATATCAGGAGTCGCCAGTTTTTCCGCGTAACGGTCCTCTCTCGGGATCCATTCCAAAAGGGTTTTTTCGCCCATCTCCGCAACCTTGTCGCGGCAGACCTGGCAGATGGGGTCGTAGGGATTATCGTTGATCTCGCAACCGGCGATCTTGGGAATGGATTCGTCGAGCAGATTCGTCATACTACGAATGATACGGGACTTGGCTTGCCCGCGTTCGCCCAGCAGTATGATGTCCTGGCCGGCAAGGATGGCATTTTCGATCTGTGGGATGACCGTCTGCTCGAACCCGACGATTCCGGGGAACACGACCTCTTCGGCTCGTATTTTGGCGATCAGGTTCTTCCGCAGCTCCTCACGGACGGGAAGGACTTCATAGTTGCTCTTGCGGAGCGCTCCGACAGTCTGGGGACGTTTCGCCTTGGGCATGCTCACTCCTCCATCTTCTTAAACGTGCTTCTACGCCAGGCCAACGGCATGATGCCCAACATAAGACCAAATGTGCTGCAGCCACGTATTAGTCGTAGTGACACGGTGATGCGAACCGGTCGGTTTCAAGTTATCACACCTTGGCTTATAATTTAACGGGAGAGAATGCTCGCTTAGAGTTTGATAATGTTTTACAGACTGGCGTTTCCCCTCTTATATTTCCTGGCCCCCCGATTGCTGCCCAAAGCGATAAAATTTGCCCGCTTGGTCTGGCGGCTGACCTTCGACAAACGGGTATCAATCTTTCTTCGGGCCGTGGTTCCGATTGCTCTGCTCTACGTCATTTCCCCCTACGATATTCTTAGGGACCGGATCCCAATTGTTGGCAGGTTCGACGATCTGATCATCTTGGGGCTGGCGTTGCTGTTTTTGACCAAGATGGCGCCGCCAAATGTCGTGGATGAGCACATGGATCGGGTGCCGGAGTCCAACCGCCCGGAAGACAAAGACCCCGAAAAAGTGGTCGACGGTTCGAGCCGGTTGATTGACGACGAGTAGAGCTTCCATCATTGTTCCCGCCTCAGGAATGGGACTCTACGTCCACGTGCCGTTCTGTAAGACCAAGTGCCCGTACTGCGATTTCAATACCTATCAGGGCATCGAGAACCTGATGGAGCCATTTCTTCCTTCCCTAAAGGCAGAGATTCAAAGCTGGGGCGAGACCCTGGCCCATCCAGCAGTTACGTCAATCTTCTTCGGCGGCGGCACCCCATCCTACCTGCCTCCCGGCTACATAGAGCAGATACTTTCTTGTATCCAGTCGTCTTATCAGTTGGATTCGGGCGCGGAGATCACCATCGAAGCCAACCCCGGAGACCTGGACGCCGCGGCATGTGCCGGTATTCTGGCCCAGGGCGTCAACCGCCTGAGCATTGGAGTGCAAAGCCTGGATAATGATCTGCTGAACCTGCTGGGCCGCCGTCATCAGGCGTCCGAAGCGGTCGACGCATTCCAGGCCGCACGCAAGGCCGGGTTCGACAATGTGAACCTGGACCTGATGTACGGGCTGCCCAACCAGTCCATCCACCAGTGGCGAAAGACATTGGACTCGCTGACCAGCCTGGAGCCGGAGCACATCTCTCTATACGCCCTGACCCTCGAGGAGGGCACGCCCATGCACCGCTGGGCCGAAGAAGGGAAGATTCCTGAACCCGACCCGGACCTTGCCGCAGACATGTACCAGTACGCCCGCGAGTCATTGGCCGCTGCGGGCTACCACCACTATGAGATATCCAACTGGTCCCTGCCTGATCGGGCTTGCGGCCACAACCTCGTCTACTGGGAGAACGGCCCGTATCTGGGTGTCGGGCCCGGAGCCCATTCCCGCCTGGGAGACTGGCGATTTTGGACTGTCCTCTCGCCGCGGGACTACAACACCAAAGCCACTGCCTGGGCCCAATCCGGGATACAACCGGCTGATGACTTGGTTGAAACGGTGCTAGAAAGCGTCCAAACCCTGGGCGGCTGGGAACACCTGGGCCCGGAGACCATCTGCTCGGAGACCATGTTCCTCGGACTGCGGCTGTTGGACGGCCTTAACCTATCAGGTGTCTCTGCTAGAACGGGGGTCGACATGGCCGGCAAATTCCAGGCCCCGATCCAAGAGTGCATAGACCTGGGCCTGCTGGTCCGGGATGGTGATTGCCTCAAGTTAACGGAGTCGGCCTACCTGATCGCCAACCAAGCGTTCACCCGGTTCTTGGGGTAGGGCGCGTCTCCAATTAGCCGGTCCGCCGCCGGCCAGCAGCGATCTACCTCTTGTTGCCCAAAAACCCTTTATCTTCAGCCCTGATTCCCTGGAAAGCGTTCTTTTATGAGTCCGCTGGAGTGCCTCGTTGTCTGGCAAATGTCGCTATGTGGTGGCCGCCCCACTCCTAGCACCGAACCCCTATAGGGAGTCCTTCCTATATTCCTAGGCCGCTACTGTAATTACCCGTTCTTAAAGATGCGGAGTCCTCCCGATGTTCACTCCCCGGGCAGGTCATACGATATCCTCACAACAAATTTTGAGGTGAGGCAAACATGAAAACAGCGATGAACATCCAGATAGCAGCACGGAAAAAACAACAAGAACACTATAGGAGGCAGCAATCATGACAGTACAATCCAACATCCAAAGCATCATCAAGAATAAGACTCAGATTTTGGCCCGGCAATGCGTCAACAGATAACCCCGCGCGGCCGGTCGGTCAGGTCGAGTCCTCGGTATTGATACCGACATCTATTTGGGCCAACGTAAACGACATGGACTTCCTGGACCCCAGCTTCTACGATGCCAAATTCGTCCGCACCAGCACCGGTCACGGGTTCAACCTGGATCTTCTTGAACCTGGTTTCTATAACGCTAAGTTGGCCCGGGTTTCTTCTGTCTGGGAGAGCTACGGCGTCGACCTTTACGAGAACGTAGCCAAGGTCATCCGCACCAACAGCGGAATGGACATAGGCCTACTTGACCCTGGTTTCTGCAACGCCACGTTGGTTAACTCTTACCGCAGCATCGAGGGGCTCCAGGAAGACAACATCATCTACAGCCAAAATCATCATGCCGAGGTTACTGCCTCGACCCCGCTAGCATCTGCTCCGTCCTTCCTGTTTAGGAACGGCGGGGCTTTTTTCGGGTAGACCACTTAGAAGTCCGTTCGCCGAAGATTCTGGGGTATGATGATAGCCAATCTGGAAATACACGAATCAACTGTTTTGCGATTACTGAGATATGTACGTAATAGGCACCGCCGGACATGTGGACCACGGCAAATCCACCCTGGTTAAAGCGCTGACCGGCATCGATCCTGACCGCTTCCCCGAAGAGAAAGCCCGGGAAATGACCATTGACCTGGGTTTCGCCTGGATGGAATTGCCCAGCGGACGGGAAGTCAGCATCGTCGACGTTCCCGGCCACGAGAGATTTATCAAAAACATGCTGGCCGGCGTGGGCGCCATCGACCTCGCACTGCTGATCGTGGCCGCCGATGAAAGCGTCATGCCTCAGACCAGGGAGCATTTGGCTATCCTCGATATCTTGCAGATCACCCGCGGCCTGGTGGTGGTCACCAAGACTGATCTGGTCGATGAAGAATTGGTGGAATTGGTCAAAGCCGAGGTTGAAGACACCCTGGAAGGCACATCCTTCGAGGGCTGCCCCATGGTCGGCGTCTCCGCCTACACCAGCGATGGCCTGGATGAACTGAAAGAAACCATGGACCGCATCCTGGATGAGACCAACGCCAGGCAGGACCTGGGCCGTCCCCGCCTCCCCGTCGACCGCTGCTTCACCATCTCCGGCTTCGGCACCGTGGTCACCGGAACCCTCATTGACGGCACTTTGACCGTGGGCCAGGAGATCGAGCTCGCAGGATCCGGGCAACGGGCCAGGGTCCGGGGCCTGCAGAGCCATAAGACCAAAATAGACTCAAGCGACCCCGGCGTGAGGCTGGCGGTGAACCTCTCCGGTCTGTCCAAGGACGAGGTCGAACGCGGTGAGATATTGACCATCCCAGGCTGGCTCAAGCCCACCTACCGCCTGGATGCCCGCCTGCGCATGGTCAAGAACGCCCCCAACCCGCTGAAACACAACCAAGGCGTTACCTTCCACCTGTTCACCAGCGAGTCCTCGGCGCGGGTCAGGCTTCTGGACGCGGACCGGTTGACCGCCGGCCAGGAAGGCTGGGTCCAACTGCTGTTGAACGACCCGCTGCCAGTGGTTAAGGGTGACTTCTTCGTAATCCGCTCATCGGAAGACACGCTTGGCGGCGGCCAAATCGTGGATCCAAATCCCAGGCGTCGTTACCGCCGGTTCGACGACGACATTGTGGAACGGCTTTTAACCCTGGACCAAGGCACCGGCGGAGACATCATCATCAGCGTCGCCGAACAATGGGGTCCTTGCGACCTGACAACCCTCTCCCAGCGCACCAACCTGTCCCGGGAGGAAGTGACTGAACGGGCGGCCCATTTGACTGAGGAAGGCGATCTGGTGAACCTGGGTGACTTCGGTGGCGATGCGGATGCCGTGGTCTATTCGGCCCAGGGCTGGGCCATATTAAAGAGCAAGGTCGCCTCCGCTTTGCAACTTTATCACACCCAATATCCGTTGCGTCACGGCGTCCCCGCCCAGGAAATTCGCAGCCGGTTGGGCCTGTCCCAGCCGGTCTACCAGCGGGCATTAGTCAAGTTAGTTAAAGAACAGGTCGTCGTAGATGAAAGGCAGTCGCTGCGCCTGCCCGACCACGAAATCACCCTGACGCCAAAGATGGAAGAAGAGGCGTCCGCCTACTTGCAATCCCTGCAAAAAGACCCTTATTCTCCGTCCAGTGACTTGAAGGTCAGCTCGGAGTTGCTGAGCGTCCTCATTGACCAGGGCAAGGTGGTCCGAGTCACCGACGGCGTGATCTTTGACGCCTCGGCCTACCGCGAAATGACTGAGCGGATCGTACAACACCTGAATGACGAAGGTAATATCACGGTGGCCGAGGCCCGTACCATGTTCGACACCAGCCGGAAATACATCCTCCCCTTGCTAGAACACATGGACCAACAGCAGATCACCCGCCGCACCGGTGACGAACGCGTGCTCAGGTAGGGTTTTATGGGACTGGACATGGGACAGACGGTCCTCCAATTGGACCAACTCACCCGGTCGGTGCGCGGGGCCAGCGAGGCCCGGGACGCGCGCTTGACCGCCCTGATCAACGCGGCGGCTGGCATCGACCCAGAAACAGCCACAGCGAAAACCGCTGGCACCAGACAACGCCCCTACTTGGCTGCCGAGGTCGAAGAATCTCTGCTGGGCGCCTACCCGCCGAGCGAGCCGCCCGCCGACTGGGTGGTTGCCGCGGTTGACGGCTCCCACATCGACGTCGACCGTCACCTGCCGGTTGCCTGCTATTTGCTGAATTTCGGCGGGTGCGTACTGACCTACGGCAGCAACCCCAACGCCACCCTCTTCAGCCATCCCTACCTGGCTACCACACCTGAAGAACTCTACATCTCAGACCCAACGAACTCGACCGGAGAGGAGATGATCAGCGGGGCGCTCTTGGGTTTGGTCCGTACCGTTAAGGAACTGGAGGCCCTGGCGAAAACGGTGGAAGAATGCCCGCCGGGCCTGCCGGTTTTAGGACTGGTGGACGGGTCTCTAGTGCTCTGGGGACTGTCAGGACATGCGTACCGGCCCTACGTGAGCGACGCCATCATCAATGACGGTCTCCTCCCAGCCATGAAACGCCTGGAGAAGCTGGCCGAGACCCGCCCCGTTGCCCTGGCCGCCTACGTGTCTTTCCCTCGCAGCACCGAGGCCGTGAACGCGGTGCGCTGCTCCCTCTGCCCCCATGACAACGCTGTCTGCACTCAGTCGTGCAACAACCGCCGCTCCACGCAGCAGCCCTGCGATGGAGCCAACGAATTTTTAGACCGCGACATATTCCAGCGTCTTTTGGAGCCTGGCTGGCGGTCTCCGGTTTACAAGACTAACTCTTCAGTGTCCCGTGAGTCCTACGATGAGGCCCAGAAGGTCTACTTCTTCTATGTGAACGCCGGCGAAGAGATCGGACGCGTCGAGGTCCCCAAGTGGGTCGCCAACAATGAAACCTTACTATCCCTGACCCACAGTCTAGTCTGGGACCAATGCCAACGAGGACAAGGCTACCCGGTGGCAATCTCAGAGTCTCACGAACAGGCAGTGGTCAGCGCTGGAGACCGCCGGGTGTTCAGGCGCTTGCTCACAGACTCCCTGGAACGCCAGGGCCTCTCCGCCGCCACCTCCCAGAAAGACCGCTCCAAACGCTCACCCTGGGTGTAGCGGGTACGACCAGCCAAGCAGTCCCTTCCCCCGCGCACGGGGGAAGGTTAGGATGGGGGCGACTTACCGGCTTCAACCGACTCTGTGGAGTAACCAAATGCTCACCACCCGCCTCTGCACATTACTTGGCATAAACTTCCCCATCATCAACGCCCCGATGGCCGGCACCGCCACGGCTGAATTGGCTACGGCAGTCTCGAAGGCGGGCGCATTCGGGATGATTGGCGCCGGTGCAAACCCAGACCCAACATGGCTCCTAGAGCAGGTGCACGCCGTCAGGGAGAAGACGTCACAGCCCTTCGGAGTGGGTTTTTCGTCGTCGTTTCCTGGACTGGAAAAAGCCATAGAGGCGGCCCTGGATGCACAGGTCGACGCCATCGGTCATTCTTTTGTCGATCCAACACCATTGATTGATCAAGCCAAGGGAAGCGGTGTAAAAATCTTCGCCCAGGTTCAGACGATGTCAAATGCCAAAAAGGCGGTAACGGCCGGGGCAGACGTCATCATTGCCCAAGGCAGCGAGGCGGGCGGGCATACCAGCCATCTGGGAACGCTCTCGTTCGTACGCGCCGTGGTCAAGATTGCCGGGGATATACCGGTTGTGGCCGCCGGAGGGATAGCAGACGGACCCGGCCTCGCCGCAGCGCTGATGCTGGGGGCCGAGGGCGCGTGGATCGGCACGCGGTTCGTTGCCAGTCTCGAATGGGCCGGGCCGGAATGGGCCAAGGGCCAGGTTGTTCTGGCCGACGCCGATGACACTATCCTGACGAACGTCTACGACCTAGTCGCGGAAGCTCCGTACAACCTGGATGTGATCGGTGACCGGGTCATCCGAAACTCTTTTACCGATACCTGGCACGGGCGGGAAACGGAAATGATGACCCAGAAGAACGAACTCCGGGAAGAGATCGCAATCGCCTCCGCCGCTGGTGACGCAACAACCGCTCCCGTCCGCGCCGGAGCCGCATCTGGGCTCATACGCTCCATCGAACCGGCGTCGTACATCATTAGGGAGATCGTTTCCCAGGCGGAAGACCTTCTGAAGCACCAAACCGAGAAACTACTGGGGGGATCACTTAATTAGCTCTGCGCCCGTATAGAAACAACCGATATATCAAACTCATAAGGGGCAGACAGATATCCCTGGCTCAGATGAAAACTCTTCTATATAGCGCGGAGTTCAACTAATTCACCTAACTTTGCTTGGACCGACGGGTACCCGTCGGCAAATTGCCAGGCATAGTCACTAGGAGACCTTACCAGCTCAAATAAATTCTGGCGGCGCTTGACGAATTCCGCGTGGTCAGAAATTTTTCTAGGTTTTATGCCCCATAACGCAAATTCAATCCGCCGACATCTGGCATACAAACCCGATCGGTTATCCTGAAATTGATAATTTGGCAAAGCAAGTTCAAGTATTTCAAACGATCGACTGCACCTAGAGCACAGCCCGTGTGCAAATCTTTTATCTACTAATAACGAGGCTAAAACTCCCCTGCTCTCAGATAGTCCGGCAAGTCTTCGAACCGGCTAAACTCCCCGATAGTCTTTAAGAATTCCTCCAGTGAGTCGGTCCCATCTAGAAGCTCTTCTAGCTGGTCTCCAATGGGGCTAACCGACGCGGCGCTGGTGGCGTAAGAGCCGTGAAAAGCGAAAAAGGCCTGATTAATCTTGCGGATGAAGATGCCGTTGTCATCGATGAACTGCCGCCGTTCTTCCATATAAGATTCGGCCTCTTCGATCTTACCCTCGGCCAACAGTCCTTCGGCAATCAGGAGGGTTTCCCGCATCGCCGCTTCGAAGTCAAAAGCGTCCGGGTCCTCCGCCTCGGCGGACGGTTCCCGCGTAACCACTTCTCCGGTCATAGCCGTGAACGCCCGGTCGCCGATGATCTCTCCACCAATGCTGGCCGCAGTCTCGTTGATGGTCGTCATGTCGGCGTTGTCCCAAAAGTGTTGGCCCACGGGCTGGAAGAAGAACCAGTGGTGCAGCCACTCGTGGGCTGTGATTGCCAAGGCGTCGCGGAGGCTCCCGGAAACTGACACCACACTGGGGTAGGTGGCGACTCCGCCGGTGCTTACGATGATGGCTGACACATTATCTTCCCGAAGGATCAGGTCTTCCAACTCGCCCCTCACCGCGCCCGAGATACCGGGCTTCAACAGAGTTGATTCGATCTGGGCTATGTGGTCCCGGGGCGAGATGATTAACGCACCAGGTGAAGAGGCAAACACCGTATCCACAGGCGGAAATATGACACCGATACGGGAGGAAAACCCTTCCTCAACCAATACCGAACTGATCTCCGACTCAATTGTCTCTTCCACATCGGGCTGCATGTCATCCACCAGTCGCTGTAACCCATCGATACGCTCATGGATGTCGGCCGGCCCGTTCCTGTCCGCCAACTCGCGTTCCAAGTCCCTGATTTGGCTCCTCAGATCGAAGAACTCTTGAGCTTGGCCTATGCGCTTCTCCCTGGGCGGTTCCGAGTTCCACGGAAGAATGTCTTGGAACTTGTTTACCCATTTGTCCAAGAAGTGGTCCACTTCCCAACGGAACAAGTTGTACTTGTGCGGCCCAATCGCGACATCGCTCGGACCGGGGTTATCGCTACCCTGGACCGCGCCAAGCAGTACCAAAGAAACTACCGAGAGCAGCAAAAGTTGTTTGGCTGTCTTGAGCACAGGTATTTTGAAAACCGGCGGTGGCTAGGCCAGAACCCGGTAGCGGTAGCTGGACCCCAGCAAGTCACCCTCTTCGAAACGGCTGAAACGGAGAGGTGAGATATCCACGGTCTTGCCTGCGCCTCCCACGATGAGTTCGGCCATGGTGACTCCGATCATGGGCGAGAGCTTGAATCCGTGACCACTGAAGCCCACTGCGCAATACAAACCTTCGATTCCTGGGACGGCGTCCAAGATTGGATGCCAATCGGGCGTCGTGGTGAAGAGGCCGGACCATCCGCCGCGGAAATAGGCGTCTTCCATGGCCGGTATCCGGCGGGACAGCCGGCCCAGAGCGTCGGCCATCACGTCCATGTCCACGCCCTGGTTGTAGGTTTCCAGGTCAACTTCCTCATCGTCGCCAAAACCCATCATGGTCATTGAACTGCCGTCGGGCCGAAATGAAAACGACTGGGCGATATCGCCAACGGTGGGATGCAGAGGCAGCTTGTCCACCGGCCGCGTCAGGGAAGCAACCTGATGGCGCACCGGCACCAAGGGCACGTCCACGCCCATCTGCGCCAACACCAACTTGGACCACGGGCCCGCCGCCACTACCGCCACGGGGGTTTCTACCCGCCCTTCGGCAGTAACCACTGCTATGACCCTTCCGCCGGAAACCTCAATCTCGGTGGCCGGGTTACGGAGCACAATCTCGGCCCCGAATTCTCTAGCGCGGGTGACATAGGAGGTGGTAACCATGTAGGGGTCGGCGTAGCCTGACTGGGGTTCCCAGGCCATGAACTCGGTCTCATTTACCGAAACCATGGGGGCGATGTCCTGAAGATCCAGGGCGGTTACCCGCATGGTGTCGATACCCAGTGAGTACTGCATCGCCACGTTACTGGCCAGTCCGGCACTGTCTTCTTGGTTCACGATCACCAGGTAACCAGTTTCGACGAAGCCCGCCTCTCCGCCGACGACCTCGTTGAAATTTGTGAAGATTCCCAGGCTCTCCCAAGCCATGGTCGCGGTGACCGGGTTGGAGTAATGCATCCGGCAGATAGCCTGGGAGCGGCCCGTGGAGCCGGAGCCCAGCACGTCTTTCTCCAACAGCAAAGTGTCAGTCACGCCCATCCTGCCCAGATTGAACAGGATGCTGGCGCCGATCACGCCGCCGCCTACGATTACTACGTCAGCCGTCGATTTCATGGCTTCCTTGTCTCCATCCCGGGTATCTCAACTGTGATGACTATACAGGCATCGTTAAAACATGAAAATACTACACCGCTGCCGGCCTTCGTGATTATTCGAACATTGGCTATTCTCAGCTTTCGAGCGTGTCTGTTGACAGCCAAATACCGCGAGAGTAGACTTTGTAATAATGTTGAAGGTGAATGGTAACCCCTGCGCCTCTTGTTGTACTTGTACCTGTTACATAGGGATCAGGTAACCTTCTGCGTTAGATAACAACACAACTAGGAACCCTTAAGCCCACCATGTGAATCACATCGGTGGGTTTTTTTATTTGTCCCAATACTCGGAGGACGAAACAAGTTGACTAGCAAAACCTCGACCGATCCATCAAATGCTCAGACCAAGACCAATGAGGCCATCTACGAAGAGAGCTTGGAGCTATCCAAGAATACTCAGACCATAATTCCCTTCATGGAAGACGAGATAGTGCGGTTGGAGGAGGAGTCGGCGGCATTCGTGGCCGGCGAAAGGGAAAACACGGAATTCACGCCCTTCCGTTTGAAGCAGGGTGTCTACGGCCAACGCCAGGCTGATGTCCAGATGATTCGCGTCAAGATTCCCGGCGGCATCATCACCACCGAGGCCATGGATATTCTGGGTGAATTTAGTAAGAAGTTTGCTCCCCTTGGCAGGGGCCACATCACCACGAGAGAGAACCTCCAGTTCCACCACGTCCCCTTGGACGAGTGCCCAGACGCCCTCAGATTGCTGGGGACTGCCGGCCTGAGCACCCGCGAGGCCTGCGGGAACGTGGTGCGCAACGTGGTCGGAGCGCCCACTGCAGGGATCTGCGCATCAGAGGTCTTCGACCCGACTCCCTACCTGGCGGCCTTCGTTCGGTTTGCGGTACGACATCCTCTGACTCAAGCATTTCCCCGCAAGTTCAAAAGCGCGTTCACCGGCTGCGACGACCACGACCATGTCGCCGCCGCCATTCAAGACCTGACCTACGTATCGCAGATCAGGACTGAAGACGGGGTAGAGAATCGAGGCTTCAAAGTATTCGTCGCCGGCGGCACGTCCATCATGCCCCGGTTGGCCAAACCCCTCTACGAATTTCTGCCAGAGGAAGACTTCCTCCGGCTTTCCCTGGCCATATTCACAGTCTTCAACAACGCCGACATGCTTCGCAAGAACCGCATGATGGCCCGCTTGAAGGTGCTAGTCGACAAGATTGGTCTCGACGAATTCAAGACATTGGTTGAAGCCGAACTAGAGAAGATCGGTCTCATCGACCCCAAGCCGTTTATGAACGTAGAAGAGATGATGCGGGAGACTCCTCCAGAGTTGGTCGCCAACTACACCAACGGGGCCAACGGTGGCGGCGACTTCGCCGTGTGGCGCAACACCAACGTTGAGGCCCAGAAACAAGAGGGCTATTTCGCGGTGCATGTGAAACCTGATCGCGGCAACATCACTGCGGACCAGTTTCACGGACTGGCCGACATAATGCGGAAGTACACCGGCGGCCGGGCCCGCACTAGCCAGGAACAAAACCTGGTCCTGCGATTCATCCCGGAGCAGATGCTCCATAACGTGTTTGACCAGCTTGTTGAGATCGGTCTAGCGGAAGCAAACGCCAATTCCATCAGTAACGTTGTCTCATGCCCCGGCACGGATAGCTGCAAACTTGGCATCACCTCTTCGATGGGCCTAGCCGGCGCACTAAAAAAAGAGATTGAAAGCTGGGACAACCTCCTCGAAGATGAGGGCGTCAATGACATCCGCGTCAAGATGAGTGGCTGCCCCAACGGTTGCGGCCTGCATCACATCGCCAACATCGGCTTCCACGGCGCAGCCACCAAGGGCGCCGACGGCGAGCAAATCCCTGCCTATGAAATGTTCTTGGGTGGGAATTATGGAGACGTTAACGTCCAAGACTCCCGCATCGGAACGCGAATCCCCCGGATCAAGATTCCGGCCAAGTCCGTCCCCGGCGTGCTGAAAAACGTCGTCTCCTACTACAAAGACAACCGCGCCGACGGCGAGAAGTTCAACGACTTCTTAGACCGGGTCGGGCTGGAAGCGGTGACCGAGGTTGCCGAACAATCCCAGGAAGCCGCAGCCGAAGCCACCCCCGGCTCAGACCTTTACAAGGACTGGGAACGCACCAACCTCTACAAGCTGGAACGCGGCGAAGGCGAGTGCGCCGTCTAAGGCGATACTGATTTGGCGCCTCCAGATTCACCGTCCCTGGCCGGAAAGACAGTCGCTTACGTCGAGGCCCGCATGCTCTCTGAGATGGGGGCCTTGATTGAGCGTAACGGCGGGGTACCTTACTCTGCGCCCGTCATGCAAGAAGTCCACCTGGGTGCAACTCCTGAGGTTAAGGAACTTGTGGACGACATCTGTGCCGGCAAGGTACAGGTGATGGTCTTCCAGACCGGAGTGGGCACCAAAGCCCTCTTTGATAGCGCGGCTTCTCAAGGCAAAGAATCAGAGACCCTTCAAGCCCTGGCCGGCGTCACCGTGATAGCCCGCAGCCCCAAACCCGCCGCCGTTCTGCGCCACAACAACGTCCACATCGACCACATGCCCTCAGAGCCGTTCACCTCTGCCGACCTATTGACCGCCATCGAAGAACTCGACCTGGCCGGGAAAGAAGTGGCAGTCCAGGCTTACGGCGCGCCAAACTCACATCTGACACAGGGCATGGAAAAGCGCGGCGCTAACGTTCGTGAGGTTACTCTGTACACCTGGGGCTTGGCCGAAGACGTCACCCCGGTACTAGGTCTGATTGACGCCCTCGAAAGCGGCCAGATAGACGCCATCGCATTCACCAGCCAAGTACAGATCAACAATCTTTTAGCAATAGCCTCCCAGGTAGGCAAAGAAGAATCGGTCCGGAATATTATGGCCAACGGGGCATTAGTTGTGGCCTCAGTTGGGCCGGTCTGCACCAAACGAATGATTGAATTCGGCTTCCGCGTTGATGTTGAGCCGGACCACCCTCACATGGGCAATCTAGTGTTGGCGATCGCCGACCTTCTCAGCGCGAACTAGGCGATGGCCAAATGAACTCCGGAGAGAAAACAAGAACGGGCGGCCTAAGGCCGCCCGTTCTTGTTTTCACGCTTTGTCCTGGTAGCTCTAGGTAGATCTCAACTCTTGATCCAGCGTTTGAACCAGTCCAATGGTGACTCCGGTGCGTCCTCTATGGACTCGCCTCGCCACCGTTTCTCTATTTGAACGTTTCTGGGGGTGATGAAAAAGAGCAGGTAGCCAAACACCAACAGGGCCAGTCCGACCCAGATCAAAATCCATATCTGTAGCAGGGCAGTGACGATGAAGACGACCAGGCCGGTCATCAGAATCTTGCCTGGGGTTATGGTAGGCCAACGGCCTCTGGGCACGCTTTGAACTGGGGCCTTACTTGCTTCGTCCGCCGGTCGTACCGCCCTGGGACGGTCCTCCAGTGGCTTTCCCGTCTCTATGCCAGATTGGTTGGGAGCGACTTCGCCCGCGTTCCTCAGAATCTCTTCAATCTCTTTTTGGTACTTATCTTGCATAAATGATTGGTACCGTAATCTCGGGTGGCATCTCGATTCACAGTAGAAGTCGGTCACTCCGGATACCTACAACCACCCCACCACCCTCAAAACGTCCAGGCTCAATCTTCTACCCCAATTATACAGTACATAATTACTAACGGGTAAGCAGGAATGCGAGCCTGACCGCATGAGAGAATAGACCTGATGATGGCGTCTAGTTTAACTCTCCCGGGGGTTTGTAACGCCCGATCCGACCGGTAACGACGAATATCACCCTCTCAGCGATGTTGGTCGCGCGGTCTGCGATCCGTTCCAGGTCGTGGGCCACCCAAAGGAAATGGGTCGCAGCCTCGATGGTTTTTGGGTTCTGCCCCATGTCCAAAAAGATCTGGTGGCAGACCGCGTCATATAGCGCGTCTACTTCGTCATCCGAATCCCAGACTTCATCAGCAAGATCGGTGTCCCGGTCCATCAGCGATTTCAGGCTTCTCTGCAGCATGGCCACTCCCATCCGGGCCATCTGACCTAGTTGCTGGGGTGTCTCCACCGGCTCATCTTCGCCAATAATCATACATATCTTACCGATTCCCTCTGCGTAGTCACCCATCCTCTCCAGTTCCACGGCGATATGCAGAACGGCAAGCAAGGTCCTGAGGTCAACGGCCAAGGGTTGCTGGGTGGCGATCAGATTGATGCACTTCTCTTCCAGCTCAAAGCGCTTCTCATCGATCTGGTCGTCTTCTGCAACAACTTCATAGGCCAAAGCCAAGTCCCGGCGCTCAAGGGCGTCCATTGACTTGACGATTGCTTTCTCAACCATCTCGCCCAGGCCGATAAGCTCGGCCTCAAGTTCTTCCAGACTTCGATCGAAATCAGCCCTAACCATAGGAACCTCCTCGATCCACGACGCATTCCCGCACCTTGTTTGGCCTTGAGGCAAAATCAGCTCTGACCATGACTCCTTCCTCAGCCTACCCGAACCTGCCGGTGATGTAGGCCTCAGTCCGTTCGTCCTCCGGGTTGGTGAAGATCTGCCGGCTCTCGCCGAATTCAACTAAGAATCCCACTCTTGCTTCTTCCACCATCAAAAACGCGGTGTAGTGGGACACGCGAGCCGCCTGCTGCATGTTGTGGGTCACGATGACGATGGAATAGTCTTCGGACAGCTCCCGCATCAGTTCCTCGATGGCCAAGGTGGCAATGGGGTCCAACGCCGAGCATGGCTCGTCCATCAATATCACCCTGGGCTCTACGGCCAGGGCCCTTGCGATGCAGAGCCGTTGTTGTTGGCCACCCGAGAGGGACAAAGCGCTTGCATTGAGCCGGTCTTTGACCTCATCCCAAAGGGCCGCTCGGACCAAAGACCGCTCGACCAACTCAGCTAAGTTGCCCTGGAAACCATTGATCCGTGGCCCGAAAGCCACATTGTCGTAGATGGTCTTGGGGAAGGGGTTGGGTCGCTGGAACACCATCCCGATCTCATAGCGTATCTCGGTGGGGTCAACGTCATGTCCGTAGAGGTCGAGACCGTCGAACAACACCTGCCCTTCCACCCGCGCCGAGGGTATCAGGTCGTTCATCCGGTTGAAGCAGCGCAGCAACGTGCTCTTGCCACAGCCCGACGGCCCTATGATCGCCGTGATGCGGTTTCGAACCACATCCAGGTCGACATCGGTGACCGCTTTCTTAGTGTCGTAATAGACACTTAGTCCGCGGGTCTGAAGGATGAAATCCTGGTCTTGCAATCTTTCTTCTGTCCTCTATCGATTATCAGAGAGTGCTTTCAGATTGTTGGAGAAGAAATCTGGACTTGGGGTCTCCGTCATTCCCATTTGTTCTGGAAACGGTTGCGGAGTATCACCGCGCCCGCGTTCATCACCAGGAGTATGACCAGCAGAACAATTATACCGGCTGCCGCAGTCTCCCGGAATCCTTCCTGAGGGCGGGAGGTCCAATTGAATATTTGGATGGGCAGCACCGTGAACCGGCTTAACGGGCTGTCCGGCGTAAATGGCACAAAGGTCAACGCGCCCATGGCGATGAGGGGCGCCGTTTCGCCAATGGCCCGGCTGACGGCCAAAATGACCCCGGTCAAGATTCCGGGGAAAGCCTGAGGTATCACCATGCGCCAGATGACCTGCCAGCGGGTGGCTCCCAACGCGTAGGACCCTTCCCGTAACGACGGCGGCACCGCCCGAACTGCCTCACTGGCGGCAACAATCACGATGGGCAGGACTAACAACGCCAGCGTGAACCCGCCGGCCAGCACGCTGTTACCCAGATGCATGCTGTGCACGAATATCTGCAAGCCAAGGATTCCGTACACGATAGACGGCACACCGGCCAGGTTAGCGATGTTTATTTTGGCTAACGTGGCGAATTTGCTCCGGGTGGCGTACTCCTCAAGGAATAGGGCCGTGGCCACACCCAGGGTGAAAGAGACCACTCCGGCCACCAGCACAACGTAGATGCTTCCCAGCATCGCGGGTTTGATACCAGCCTTATCAGAGTGACGAGATGGGAAACTGGTCAGGAAGCTCCAATCGATTCCGGTCACGCCTTGTTGCAACAGATAGATCAGCAGCACCGCCAACATGCCCAGAGCTATGCACACAGACAGCAAACAAAGCCCGTGGAAAGCACGGCCCATCCACTTTCGGCGGGCCTGCCTCCGCTGAAACTCTGATTGAGGAATCACCGCCACTACTCGTACTCCTCCCGGAACCGGCTAACCACGTATTGGCTAAGCAGGTTCATCACCAGAGTCATGACGAAGAGCAGCAGGGCCACCGCGAAGATGGTCTTGAATTCTATGGACCCAGCGGGCGCGTCTCCCTGGCTGACCTGGACGATATAGGCAGTCATGGTCTCGATCGGTACGAACGGGTTCAGTGTGAAGCTGGGATTCTGCCCCGCCGCGATGGTGACGATCATTGTTTCACCAATGGCCCGGGACACCGCTAGGATGAACGCGGACATTATGCCGGAAAGGGCTGCCGGCACGACCACCAGAGTGGAGACCTCCAGTTTGGTGGAACCCAGGGCGTAGGCCGCCTCCCGCAAGTTTCGTGGGACCGAACGCATGGCGTCTTCACTAAGGCTGGAGACCATCGGCAAGATCATTATTCCCATGACTATGGAGGCGCTCAACGCGTTGAACACCGAAATGTCGCCCGAGATATTGCGCAAGATGGGAGTGACGAACAACAACGCGAAGTAGCCATAGACCACGGTGGGTATCCCGGCAAGGACCTCCAGGATGGGTTTGACCAACCGGCGTATCCGGTCGGGCGCATATTCGCTGAGATAGATGGCGCTGAGCAGTCCCAAGGGTAACGCCACCAGCATCGCCAGTAACGCGGTCAACGTTGTGCCTGCGACCAACGCCAAAACGCCGAACTGCTTGGAAGAGAACAGGGGTGTCCAGCGGGTTCCGGTGATGAATTCCCAGAACGTAACGTCGCCGAAGAAGGCGAGGGCCTCGAATAACAGCACGGCCACGATGCCGACGGTGATCAGGATTGACAGGAAAGCAGAAAGGAACAGGGCTACTGCGATGGCCCGTTCGGAGAACGTCCGCTTCCAGGCATTTCTAGTTCCCTTGCCCAAAGAAGGGCTTACCACGTTTCTAGCCAATGCTAATCGTGCTCCTCACGCTGAACGGCGGCCGGTGAGTGATCATAAACATATATCATTGGTTAGCCGCTAGAATTTCTTCAACCGTACCGTGTTGACGATTTTCTCCTCCGAATATCGTTCCGGAAAGTCCACGTTGAAATCGGTCTAGGACCAAGTCATGCACTCTCTCCGGGAACGGGACGAACCCCAGATCTCGGAGGAGCTCGGCTCGATCGTAGCTCACGAAATAGCTGATGAAGTCCTTAACATCCGGCTCTTCCCATGCCTTTTTACTGACGTAGATGAAAAGGGGCCGGGATAGCGGTGTATAGGTGCCGTCGTTGATAGTCTCATCCGTGGGTTTTATACAGCCATTCCCGCTGTCGACGGCCACCATCTTCAAGATATCTCGGTTCTCCACGAAGTATGAGTAACCGAAGTAACCGAGACTGCCGCGGTCCCCGGCGATCCCACGCACCAAGACATTATCCCGCTCACTGGAGGTGAAATCTCCCCGGGATGATTGAGGCTCACCGTTAATGGTCTCCGTGAAATAATCAAATGAACCCGAATCCACGCCTGGCCCATAGAGCCGGAGCTTCTCGTCCGGCCAGTCCGCGCGGACCTGATTCCATCGGTCAATCACTCCCTCAGCTTCCGGAGCCCACATGGTGTAGAGTTCTTCAATGGTCAAGCAGCTAACGAAATCATTATCGGGGTTCACACCCAACGTCAGGCCGTCTAAAGCAACTGGAAGTTCGATGAATTCGATCCCGCCCTCGGCACATTTAAGCACCTCGCTGGCCTTGATCGGCCTAGAAGCATCGTTGATGTCGGCATCTCCGGCACAGAATTTCTTGAATCCTCCGCCGGTTCCCGAGATTCCGATTACCACTCTGGCGGACCCGCCGATGGAATCGCCCCAGTCTTCAACCATCGCCTCCGTTATCGGAAAGACTGTGCTAGAGCCGTCTATGTTCGTTGTTCCGGCCCCGCAGGCGACAAGGGAGCCCATGGCACAAAAAAAAGCCGCCCCCCAGACTTTCCAGCCCAGAGAACGGGTTACAATCCAGTTCCTTGTCTTCATTCAGCAGAAATTATAAGGCGGTCTAAATGGGCCGCGCAATAGGGCGGCTGGTCAATTTCTCCAGCCATTCCTAGCACCAGCTTGTATACTGATAATAACCAGGCTCCCGGCGTTCCTAAAATGTGAGTTTTACCGGGACGGCGAAGACCTGAAATGGCAATCTGAGGTTTACATTTGAGTCAGCAACTTGAACTCAGCGTCGTGGACCAATCGCCGGTGCGTGTCGGCGAGTCGGCGGGCCAGGCGCTTCGCGACACCATAGCATTGGCCGTTGAAGTGGAGAAATTGGGCTACCGGAGGTACTGGCTGGCAGAACACCATAGTCTGCCCAACTTTGCCGGCACCAGCCCGGAGATTCTGATCGGTCAGGTGGCGGCCCACACCAATTCCATCAGGGTTGGCAGCGGCGGAATAATGCTCTCCCATTACAGCGCTCTCAAAGTCGCGGAGAACTTCCGCATGTTGGGCTCACTCTACCCAGGCCGGATCGATTTGGGAATCGGCCGGGCCCCGGGCAGCGATCAGATCACCGCGGCCGCCCTTTCCTTCCCAGGCCAACCCAAAGAGATTCGCCACTTTCCCCGTCAGGTGGTCGACCTTTTGGGATTCCTGAACAACGATCTGGAAGACGGGCATTTCTTTTCCAGCATCAGCGCCGGGCCAGGAGAGCCAGAGGTCCCCGACGTCTGGCTCCTAGGATCCCGTTACGAGAGCGCCAACATGGCCGCTCAGTTGGGGCTACCCTTCGCCTACGCCCATTTCTTCGGGATCAACGTAGAAGAGGGTCCAGCGATAGTCGCAAATTACCGGCAGAACTTCCAACCGTCGGAGCAATTTCCGGAGCCCAAGATCAACGTGGGCGTCCACGTCGTCTGCGCCGAGACCGAGAAAGAAGCGGCGCGGCTCTCGACCAGCCGCAACCTGTCGCGGCTGTTCAACATCACCGGTCGGGCTAACGGGATCCCCTCGCCCGAAGATGCAGCCAAGTACCTCTACCGGGCGGATGAGGCGGCCTTCGTCAAGCAGTACCAAAACGTCTGCGTTGACGGCGACCCGGAGCAGGTGAAAAAGGGACTGGAAGAGATCGCCGAGATGTACGGGACGTGGGATCTAAGCATAGTAACCATCACCCATGCCCTGGCCGACCGCGTCCACTCCTACAAGTTGCTGGCTGAGGTTTGTGGATTAACGCCGCCTGAGTAATTGAATGGATCTCGGAGGGCGGAAATTCCCTTGGTCCCCCTTTACGAAAAGGGGAAGATGGAATCCTCTCTTCAAGCCCCATTTCCTCAAACACAGTCATTCTGACGGGCGCCGTAGGCCGACGAAGAATCTACCAAGCATTTCTTTGGTAGGCCCTTCGCTTCACTCAGGGTGACATGTGGAATCGCACGAGCTTGAAACGAGGGTTGTCCGGTGATCTGATCCCTTCCCTCCCAACGGGAAAAGGTTAGGATGGGGGCTAATTTTCAACCGCTATCTCGTGCGCAGACCTACCCTTTGGGCGCCAGCGCGTTGATAACGTGTATATGGGAGGCCATGTTGTCACCTACGGCGAAGGGCGCGATCACCGGCATTTGAAGACCTGCGCCGCGGCGTTTTTCCAGTGCGGCGCGGCATTCTGCGGACGTCCCGACCACAGCCACCTGGTCCTGCATCTCCACGGTTATCGAATCAGCAGCCTTGTCCAGGTTGCCCTCGGCCAGGGCAGCCGCGGCATCGGACATCTCCTTGTCGAACCCAGTCTCAGCGAAGAAGTTGCGGTAAAAGGGGTTGCTGGCGTAGCGGGCCACCTGGCGGCGTAGCGAGTCCCGCGAGGCCGTAAGGTCATCACCAACCGCCACCCGCACGTAACCGGCGATGTCTATATCCTTGGGATCGCGCCCGGCTTTCTCTGCGCCCCGCTTGATGTGGCCAATCGCCTCAGTCAGATAGTCGACAGCAGTCCAATTCATCAGCACGCCGTCAGCCAACTCCCCAACCATCTCCAACATCTGCGGTCCCAAGGCGGCAATGTAGATCGGCACCTTGGTCTTGGGCGTAGCTGCTCCCATAGAAGCGCCGGTTATATTGAACTGCTTGCCCCTGAAGTTGACCTCTTCGCCGGACAATAGCGCCGTAATTATCTGAATAGTCTCCCGCATGCGGGTCATAGGTTGCTTAAAAGGGATGCCGTCTCTGCTTTCTACAGTGGGAGCGTGCCCCACTCCCAGACCCAGCATGAACCGGCCATCGGACACGGCAGCCATCCCCGCCGCGCCCATGGCGGTGTTGGTCGGCGTGCGGGCGAAGATAGGCAGGATCCCCGTGCCCAACTTCACGGAGTCGGTCTTCATGGCAATGGTCGCCAGCGAAGTTAATGAGTCCCTTCCGCCACCCTCGGGTACCCAAACCGCTTCGAAGCCATTCTTCTCGGCCTGAGACGCCAGTTCTTGGTAATCCTGAGGGGAAAGATTAGGATCATTTTCCAGACGCACGCCGAAGCGGGCCATGGCTGCTCCTTCGAGATCAGTAGTCCTGATAACGCTTATACACCCAGCTGGTTTGCCAGGTCCCGGAAGTCGTCACAGACATAGTCGAACGACCGGTCGGGAGTCAGGTCGACCTTGCCGTTGACGCCGCGCTCCAGGGGCCGCTTTACAAACGCAGTTCTCAGACCCTGATTCCCGGCCGCCAATAGATCGCTCTGGTGTGCGGCCACCATCATAACCTGTTCAGGCTTCAGGTGGAGCAGTTCCACCCCGGTCAGATAGGTCTTCGCGTCAGGTTTGTAGGCGTGCGCCAGCTCAGCCCCGAGTATGGTGTCCCACGGCAATCCCGCATATTTGGCCATATCCACCATCAGCGCGATGTTGCCGTTCGACATGGTGGCCAGGATGAACTTTGACTTGAGTCTGTGAAGTCCCGGAGAAGAATCGGGCCAGGCGTCCAGGTGGTGCCAGGCCAAGTTCAGGTCTGCCTTGGCTTCTTCGCTGATTCCGGTGATCTTGAAGTCGTTCAGCAGTTCTTCCAGGCCCATCCGGTGAAGCGTATCCAGTTCGGTCCAGGGCAGTTCACCGGTACGCACCTTATCCATGAAAGGACGATACTTGGCTCGCCAACTCTCTGCGAAATCGACCCAATCGGCGGTTATGCCATTGGCTTTGCCGAAGCTCTCGCCGTGACGGGTGACTGAAGAGTGCCAGTCAACCACCGTGCCAAATACATCAAATACAAGCGCCTTGATCTGAGATGAGTCCATTGCCGTTTTCTCCTAGGTTATTCCATGCCTACCTTGAGTAGTATGTCCGCCAACTCGGGCGCGTGGGTAATCATGGTGTCGTGGCCAGAATCCACGGGGTAAACACCCCAGCCGGCCTGTCTAGCCCGTTCTGCCACCGTGTCGAACCCCGATTCCCCGCCGCCGACGAAGTTCTTGGGGATCTGTGCCGCCTTAGGGTTGGCGATGTGTACTGGGCTGGCCATGGCTGCAGCAGGCTGCGGGGTCACATTGGCACCGACCCAGGCCAGGTCTTCGGGGTCGGTGATGCCCCAGCGGCGGCCCACTTCTTCCACCGAAGCCGGAGCTGGTAGGAACCCGTCGCCATTCTCTATCTGATCGCGTACCCAGGCAGCAAATTCTTCGCCACGGACCGGTACCAATTGGTCGGCCATGGACTCGCCGTCGGCCGGAATGACACCGTTGACGTAAACCATGTGGGCGATGCGCTCTGGGCAAACCTCCGCCACCCCAGTGATGACCATGCCGGCGTAGGCATGTCCCACCAAGACCACCTCCTCCAATCCCTCATAACACATCATATGCACGATGTCTTGGATGTGAACGTCAAGAGTGATCTCGGACGGGTCGATGCGGCCATTCAGATGGGCGCGTTCGCCCATACCGGTAAGAGTAGGCGCAAATACTTCGGCCCCGGCATCTCTCAACAGCGAGGCCGTCTTCTTCCAGCACCAGCCGCCATGCCAGGCGCCGTGGACCAATACATAGGTTGTCATCGAGCCCTCCGGCGCAATTGATTTGCCTTTCTGTTAATTGAGTTGGTCCACCTGTTGCTGAACCTCGTCGTAATTTGGCTCCACGCCCGGATTTTCACCCACCCACTTGAACTTGATCACGCCCTCTTTGTCGATGACGAACACGGCACGCTGTGATGCGGTGTACCCGTCCATGCCGGCAAAATTCGGCAGCGCCACGCCGTAGGCGTCGACCGTCTCTCGCTTGAAGTCGCTCAACAGAGGAAAGTTCAGGTTATTCGCGTCGGAAAATGCTTTCTGGGCGAAGATACCGTCCACACTCACGCCGTACACCTGGGCATTCATGGAATTGAAAGCGTCAAAGCGGTCGCGGAAGGTGCACATCTCGGTGGTACATACTCCGGTGAACGCTCCGGGATAAAAGGCTAGGACCACGTTCTTGCCCTTAGAGTCGCTGAGTTTAGTCGGTTGCTTATTTTGATCGAATAGTTCGAAATCCGGGGCTTGTTGTCCTACTTCTGCTACCATGGTTGGCCCTCCTGGTGCGGTAAAGGTGTCACCGTTTCAGTCTCAGATACCGGTCGTCCAGATCGGCCATGAGACATACGCGGAGATGCGTCATTCGAGCCCGGAAGCCGGGCCGAGGCTATATTAACACAGCCCCCGTACCCAGACACGACACGTGCCTATGGTACAATCCTTTGGCCATACCGAATCATCGGAATTACGCAACGCCAGGCACGTATGGAGTGAACTGCGGCATGTTTTTTGACTCACGGCGGTCCAACATCCTGGCCACCAACGGAATGGTCGCGACCAGCCAGCCTTTGGCGGCCACGACGGGTCTGCGCATCCTGATGGAAGGTGGCAACGCTGTTGATGCCGCCATTGCCGCTGCCGCTGCCCTGAACGTGGTTGAGCCCATGTCCACCGGAGTTGGCGGGGACATGTTCGCCCTGGTCTGGGACACCAAGGCAAAGAGCGTACGCGCCTTGAACGGCAGCGGCCGCGCTCCCGCCGCCGCGAGCATCGACGAACTCAAGAGCAAGGGTCACCGGACCATGCCGGAGATAGGGGTGTATTCTGTAGCCACGCCGGGCACCGTCCACGGCTGGGAGACCCTGCTGGACTCCTGCGGCACCATGCCTCTGAGTAGAGTTCTGGCGCCGGCCATCGACTATGCCGAGAACGGCTTCCCTGTTTCAGACATAATCTCCTTCCAGTGGCAGCAGCAACTGGCCAAGCTTTCCGCCTTCCCATCAGGCACGGAGATGCTGCCCAACGGCGGAACTCCCTCCCAAGGCGATTTCGTGAAACTACCTACTCTGGCCTCCACGCTGAGGGCCATCGCCGAGGGCGGATCTGAGGCCTTCTACAAAGGTCCCATCGCTGAGAAAACATGCGCGTTCGTTCAGGAGCACGGCGGTTGGTTGTCAGTTGAAGATATGGCCACCCACACCTCCGACTGGGACGATCCCATCTCCACTGATTACCGGGGTGTAACCTGCTGGGAATGCCCGCCCAACGGGCAGGGCATTGCAGCCTTGGGAGCGCTGAACATCGCCGAGGGGTTCGACATCCGAGGTATGGGCGCCCAATCACCGGATGCCTATCACCACCTGATCGAGGCGATGCGCTTAGGATTCGCCGACGCCTTCCAATATGTGGCCGACCCCCGAAAGGCAAACGTGCCCATTAATGAGTTGACCTCCAAAGATTTCGCCATCACCCGGCGTGCATTGATGGACTCCAAGAAGGCTATGGCCACCGTGCCATACGGGCAGGTACTGAACGGATCGGACACCGTTTATATCAGCGTGGTGGACGGGCAGGGAAATGCCTGCTCGTTCATCAACAGTGTATTCACCAACTTCGGATCTGGGATGGTTGTTCCCGGCACTGGAATCGTTCTGCACAACCGGGCATCATTGTTCTCGCTGGACCCGAATCACGCCAACCACCTGGCCCCCCACAAGCGGCCGTACAACACCATCATCCCCGGCATGGCGACCATCGGCAACGAGCTACACCTGTCTTATGGCATGATGGGTGCGTTCATGCAGCCTCAGGGCCATCTGCAGTTGATTAGCAACATGGTCGACCACGACATGGACCCACAACAAGCCATCAACGCCCTGCGGTTCATGGTCGGCAGCGACAATGTCATACTAGAAGAGGGCCTGGATCCCTCTGTAGCGCGGGACCTCCAGTCCCGTGGCCACAAGGTGGGCCAAATCACCGGTTATAACCGGGTATCCATCGGCGGAGCACAGATGATCAAGCGAGACCCGGGCACCGGTGTGCTCACAGGCGCCTCAGAACCAAGAAAAGACGGCTGCGCAGTAGGCTACTAAGGCGAGTCACGAGGAGTTACGAATGCCCGAAGAACATAAAGACCGCGGCTTCTATAAGAAGTATTACCGGGAGATTGACGTTGTCCACGACTTGCAGACCAAACCCGAGGACCGCGACTGGCTCCTAACGACGCCTAAGGACAACGTGAAGCAGTCAGACATCGTTCTCTACCTTGGTTGTAACGTGCTCCGCACCAGCTACATGATTAGCACGGTCACCGACATCTTCAAGCTGATGGGCGTTAGCTACGCAGCCGTCGGCGGCAAGACCTTCTGCTGCGGCATCCAGCACTACCAGCGAGGCGACGAAGATGCGGCCATGTCCGTGGCCGCTACGACCGCCGCCAATTTCCAGAAGTTCCAACCGGAAAAAGTAGTGATGTGGTGTCCATCATGTATCTACTTCTACGACGATGTTATGGACATGCGCGGCAAGAGTTTCGATTTCAACCACGTCGCCGAATTCCTGGTGGACAACATCGAGAAGCTGAATTTCCAGCCTCAACCCGAGATCACCGTGGCCATGCACTACCACACAGGCCGGGAGCAGTCCGACGCTGAAGCCCGGAGCGCCCAGTTCCTGCTGTCCAAGCTACCTGGCGTAACGCTCATAGATGTGGGCACAGACGCACGTTTTGGCCGCCACTGCACCCCCGCCGTGCGCGAGAAGATGGGGGAACACGAGTGGGAGGGCATGGCCACCGGGTTCGTCGAAAAGGCAATCGGGGAAGGAGCTAACACATTCGCCACCCTCTACCACGGCTGCCAACGGCACATGTGCCGCTACGAGGGCGACTACCCGGTCAAAGTAGAGCACTACCTGACTTTGGTGGGCCGGGCCTTGGGAATCGAGCACGAGGACCTGCACAAGAAACACGTGCTCTCGGGTGATGTAGACGCCATCATGGAAGAGACCAGCCCCTGCGCCGTGGCCAACGGCATCTCCCCGGAAGAGGCCCGCCTAACCATCGAAAAGAATTACGTGGTGCGGTAGCTGCCTCTACTCCTCCCAGGGCATCGTTTCGTCGCCGGAGCGAGTGCGCCTGGGGGCGTCTTGGCCGCCGGCCGTTAAGGCCGGCTCAGGCCGCTCGGCGGTGCCGATGCTTCCGTCGCTGAAGATCACGCCGTCTTCGCAGTAGGCCTCAATACGGCCACCTCCGAACTGCTCACGGTAGAGGTTGGCATACAGCCCTCCGTACGCCAGCAATTCATCATGGGGGCCGTGCTCCACTATCCGGCCTCGGTCCACCACGTAGATCACATCAGCCGCGATGATGGTTGACAATCTGTGGGCTATGACCATGGTGGTGCGGTCACGCATGAGCGGTTGCAGCGCCGATTGTACGTAACGCTCGCTGGCCGTATCCAACGCCGAAGTTGCCTCGTCCAGTATCAGCACGCGCGGCTGATGCAGTATCACCCTGGCGATGGACAGGCGCTGCCGCTCCCCGCCAGACAACCGGAACCCTCTCTCGCCGACAAGGGTGTCATACCCCTCAGGCATCTCCATGATCCGGTCGTGGATGAAGGCCGCTTTGGCCGCCTCGATCATCTCGTCCCTCGAAGCCTCCGGTCGGGCGTAGAGCAAGTTCTTCTCCATAGTGTCGTGGAACAGATAGCTGTCCTGGGTCACGAAGCCGATGACCGCCGCCAGGTCTACCTGCCTGATCTCTTTGACATCCGTGCCGTCGATGGAAACGGAGCCTTCCGTAACGTCATAGAGCCGGGGCACCAGGTAGGCCAGGGTTGTTTTGCCGGCCCCGCTGGGGCCCACGAACGCGGCCAATTGGCCGGGCGGAATGTTCAGGCTGACACCATCCAACGCCCACAAACGGGACTCTTCTTCCAATTCTTGGTCGGAGTTTTCATCACTGGGTTCGCCGTACGACCGGTCGTAGTTGACGCGCACCGAGTCGAATGTGATGCCACCGGAAACTCTTTCTAGGTCCAACGGACTGGCGTCGGGGGAATCGACGATGTCCTGTTTAAGGTCAAGGTATCCGTAGATACGCTCGAATAGCGCGAAAGATGACTGAAGCTCGACCGAAACCTGGAGCAGCCGCCCCACGGGGAAATACAGGCGGCTTTGCAACGTGGTGAAGGCGATAATGGTGCCGGCGGTAACGGCTGGAGAGCCGCTGCCGGACATCATATAACCCGCCAACAGGTAGATGAACGCCGGGGAGATCGACAGGAAGGTCATCACCACCGCGAAGAACGAGTGGCCGATCATTTGCTGCCGCACCGCCAGGTCGGACAGTTCCTGGTTATGGCGGTGAAAATTGGCCATTTCCTGAGTCTGACGGCCGAATAATTTAGCCAGCATTATGCCCGAGACCGACAGGGTCTCTTGGGTGATAGCCGTGACCTCGGCCATGGACCTCTGGGCCTCGGATGTAACGGCCCGGCGTTTTTTGCCAACATACTTGGTCAGTGCGAAAAAGAAGGGCACCGTCGCCACGGCCACGATGGTCAATTGCCAGGACAAGATCAGCATGGCGACTAGGGTGCTTAGGAATATAACGGTGTTGGAGAGTGTGTCCGTCAGTGTGCTGGTAACCACAGCCTGAATTCCTCCCACGTCATTGGAGATGCGGGACTGAATCTCTCCGGTGCGAGTGCTGGTGAAGAACCCTAGAGACATTCCTTGCAGGTGGGCGTAGACCGAGTCTCGAAGATCGCGCATGACGCTCTGACCTACGTGGTTCGTCATGTAGGTCTGGATCACGCCCATGATGCCGTTGGCGATTGCGATGGAAGTCATGACCGCCGCCAAGATCCAAAGGAGTTGCAGATCCGGGCCGCCGGAGGACGGGAAGAGGCCTGAGTCAAAAACCGTCCTGATTAACAGAGGGTTGATTACCCCGATGCTGGCAGTGACCAGGATCAAAACCGCTACCGAGACCACATGGAAACGGTACGGTCGAAATAACCGTATCGTTCGCCGCAGCATCGGACTGGACAGAGGAGGTAGGCCGAGTGTGTTTCTCTTGTCTACCGGCTGTTCCGGCACGACACGGTGCATCATGGGCTCCACCTATGTTTCAGAGCGGCACGATTGCGCCGCTTATTTTTTATTCTGGCACGCTATCCAAACGCGGCTGGGTCGTGAAGTCATTTTACCATTCAGTAACTGCGGGAACGGACGACTTTGGCGTCGAAGCGCGGAAACCCCCTTAATCCCGCTTTACGAAAGGGGGAGACGGCGATCACCACGACCAAGATACCTTGCCACAACACTGTCATTCTGAGGAGCGCCGTAGGCCGACAAAGAATCGTGCAATCATCAATTTGGCAGATCCTTCGCTTCACTCAGGATGACAATGGGACGGGCTGGAATTCCGCATTTATGCTGCATGGCAATAAAAAATGGAAAACGTAGCCGCCTTGGTAAAGCGGGGTCGGGGGATTTCCGTCACTCCTCCAGAGTCGTGATGTCCCCCGGATCCAGTCCTAGCTCGTTGGCTTTTAGTAGGCGACGCATGATCTTGCCCGAGCGGGTCTTGGGCAGCGTAGGCATGAATTCCAGCTCGGCGGGTACTGCGATGGGACCCAGTTGTTCACGGACGTGTAGTTTCAGGGCAGCAATTATTTCGTCGGACCCCTCCTGGCCCATGCGCAGGGTTACGAACGCCTTGATGACCTCACCGCGAAGTTCATCAGGCTTTCCAATGACCGCTGCCTCTGCTACTGCGGAGTGGGAAACCAACGCGCTCTCAACTTCCGCTGAGCCGATGCGATGGCCAGACACATTCAATACATCGTCGGCGCGGCCCACCACCATGTAATAGCCGTCGTCGTCGCGCAGAGCCACGTCGCCGGTGAGGTAGACGCCGGGGATAGTGTTCCAGTCCTTGGCGTAGCGTTCGGGGTCGCCGAACACGGTCCGGTAGAAGTGGGGGAACGGCTTGGTAATCACCAGAAATCCGCCCTTGTCCGGTTCCGTGATGGGCTGTCCTTCCCGGTCGACGATGTCCAAGGAAGCTCCGGGCATTGCGACGCCCACCCGACCCGGTCTGACCGGCAAGGTGGCCGGGGTCCCGAGGCAGGGTCCGCCGGTCTCGGTCTGCCACCAGTTGTCCACGATATGGCCCCACTCGCCGTTGCCGCAGATGAACTCGTAGGTCCACTTCAAGGCCTCGGGATTGAGTGGTTCGCCGGCGCAGGTCAAGAACCGCAGCGACCTAAGGTCATATTTCTGGGCGTATTCTTCGCCGTAGCGCATCAGCATGCGCAGTAGAGTCGGCGCGGTGAACATAACGTTTACGCCGTACTTCTCGATGATCTCGTAGAAGACTCCCGGGTTCGGATGGTCGATGGCCCCCTCGCGGAAGACCGTGGTAGCCCCAGCTACCAACGGCGCGTAGACTATATAGCTGTGGCCCACGACCCAGCCGATGTCAGATGTGCACCAGAAGACGTCGTCGTCCTTAACGTCCCAAAAGGTCTTGAAGTGGTAGTATGTACCCACCATGTAGCCACCGTGGACGTGGAGCACGCCCTTGGGCGTGCCGGTGGTGCCGCTGGTGTAGAGGATATACAGCGGGTCCTCGGAATCCATCTCCTCGGCCGGACAGTGAATGCTGCTTTCAGCCATCAATTGGTCGAAGTCGACATCTCTGGCTCTAGGGTTCTCCGGCGATCCCTTTCGGCTCCAGACCACCACGTGTTCAACCAGGTCCATGCCCTCGACGGTCTGGTCGCAGATGCCCTTCAAGTCGACCTCGTTGCCCCTCCGGTAGCCTACGTCAGCGGTGATGACCACCTTGGCCTGGGCGTCCAATATCCGGCCCCGCAGCGAACCTACGCTGAACCCAGCATAGACCACGCTGTGCACCGCTCCGATGCGGGCGCAGGCCAGCATGGCGATGGCGCCCTCAAGTGAGAGGGGCATATAAATGACCACACGGTCGCCCTTCTTCACCCCAAGGGATTTTAGGCCATTGGCGAAACGGTTGACCATCTGCGCCAACCGACCGTAGGTGACCACACGTTCCGATCCGTCCTCGCCCAAGAAGATGAATGCCGCCTTGTTTTTGTTACCGTTGGTCAAGTGGCGGTCTAAAGCGTTGGAGGTGATATTGCACTTGCCGCCCAGGAACCATTTGAAGGTGGGATAGTTCCACTCAAACACCTTGTCCCAGGGCTTGGACCAGTCCAATTCTTTGGCCACGCGCTCCCAAAAAGCCTCGGGATTCTCCACCGAATCTTTGTATTCAGCTTCATGGTCCTTTAGGAAGGCCTGTTGCACCAAGGCTGGAGGCGGCAGAATCTGGCCGGTCTCCTGGAGTAGGTGGTCAATCTGTCCTTGCTGGACCATAGGTAGCTCCTTAGCTGACGGCTATCGGAATTTTGGCATCACTTCTTCGGCGAAAAGTTTCATGGAGCGCATCACTTTGTCGTGCTCCATGCTGCCGTAGGAGAAGTGGGCAGTGTAGTACTGAACATCGTGCTGGTCGCGCAGTCGTTGGATGCCTTCCACTACGTAGTCTGGAGTGCCAAAGTAGGCGGTGGATTTCAGCCTCGAATCATAGCTGGGTGGGTCTTCGGGCCGGGTCTTGACCCAATTGTCCAGATCGGCGTAGATCTCGCTGCCTCCTTTGAGGGTGCGGCGGTATCCGTTCAGGTCGGCCACCCAGTCCATGGCCTCATGAGGGTCCTTCTCGGCCGTTTTCTGGTCCTCGGCCACGTAGGTCACCCGGAAGAACGGCATGTCCTCCCAGCGGGGCGCCACGCCCGCCTCAGCGCACTTGGCGGCGTACAGCTCCCGTAGTCCGAGCACGTCCTCATTCGGAGTGTTGGCGCTGGTGAGCATGGGGAGGCCGCGGGACACAGCATCGTCGATGGTGCCCGGCGTCCTAGACACCGCCAGGTACATGGGTGGATGGGGTTTCTGGATTGGCGTGGGCGCTATCGTAAGGTCGTCCACCTGGTAATGGTCTCCGTGGTAGGTGAACCCAGGCGTACTCCAAAGGCCCAGGATAATGTCTACGATCTCATTGAACCGCTGAGTCCTGGTCTCGTAGTCGACTTTGAAGTTAGCGTACTCATAAACCACCTGGCCACGGCCGATGCCAAAGTCGAGGCGGCCATCGCTCAAGAGGTCCATCATGGCGGTCTCCTCGGCCATGAACACCGGATCGTGGAAGTTTAGGACGCTCACTCCCGTACCGATGCGAATCTTTTTGGTCTGGCCGGCAACGTAGGTTGCCAGTGGCAGAGCGGATGGAACGATACCGAAGCGAGTGAAGTGATGCTCAGCTAACCAGACGGACTCGAATCCCAACTCCTCTGCGTACTGTATCTGTTCGATCATTTCGTGGTAGAGGCGGCCCTGGTGAGAAGAATCCCTCTGGGGCCAAGAAGGCAAAACAAACATACCGAATTTCATGGATGGTGGAGGCTCCGGTGCGGCGGACAGCATGGTCTGCCAGTATCGGTTTTTGGTGGCACTATTCTAACTGCCCCATACTACCCAGGCAAGGCACGTCGGCCTCGTGGACCGCGCCTAAGTCCGAAACAACGTTGACCGCCCAAACTTCATCGCCTACAATTTGCTGACTCTAACGCTGAGACTGAACCGGTACGGCTCAATAGGCCCGGGAGGACCCATGCCGAATGAGGGATACGCACGCCCAGAACTCTTGGTGGACGCCGCCTGGGTGGATGCCCATAAAAACGATTCCAACGTTGTGATTGTCGACTGCGAAGTCGATGCCGCATACGCCCGCGGCCACATACCCGGCGCGGTTTTGGTGCCGGACAACTACGAAAAAGACCCGGACTCAGGCCGGACATTCTTAATGAATCCGGAACAATTCAAAGCCATGTGCGAGGGCCTGGGCATCGGCGACGAGACGTTGGTGATCGCCTACGACCATTCTCGCAGCTTGACCGCGGCCCGCCTCTGGTGGGCACTCAACACCTACGGCCACACCAATGTTAAGATCCTGAACGGGGGATGGCGGGCCTGGATCGCCAACGGCGGGACACTGGACTTTGGCCGAGCCGAGATAAAGTCAGTCACCTTCACTCCTAAGTACGACGACTCAAAACTAGTGAAGGTCGATGAACTCAAGGAAGCCTGCGAAGTCGGTGGTTCGGTGATCTGGGACGTGCGCAGCGACGGCGAATGGGACGGCAGCATGAGCCGCGGTAACAAGCGTGTCGGCCACGTGCCTGGAGCCGTGCACCTTGAATGGTTCAACCTGATGGACTCGGACACTAACGAGTTTAAACCGGCCGCCGAGATTCGACGGATACTGACGGAACACGGTATCACTCCCGACAAGAATGTCTACACTTATTGACAAGGTGGCATCCGAGCGGCGAACAGTCTGTTCGTCATGCAATTAGCCGGTTTCAACAGCACAAAGAACTACGACGGATCCATGGGTGAGTGGGCAAACTTGGAGGACACGCCTTTAGAGGTATAACCCGCATCTAACCACGTCTCAGGTCTAACCAAATCAGACCAAGCCAAGCAAATCTAGACCAAACTGAATAGAGAAGGAGAAATCGGCGCCAGGATATTTCATGGGAATGGTTCACGCAATCAAAGACGGAGAGGCATTTGGGGCGTATCAGCAAGTTGCCCTGCCAACGATTGAGAAATTTGGCGGTAAGCCGCTATTTTCAGCAAGAACATCTAAGCTGCGAACGGCGACTGGGCCTCGAGGGGCATCGTTGTGGTCAAGTTTGAAAGTAGCGAACAGTTCCGGAAGTGGTACAACTCGACGGAGTACCAAGCAGTGATCGGTCAGCGTATTGACTGCACTAACAGCAACATAGTTTTCATGGACGTCGAGCAACCGGCCACTGACTAAGAATCGATATTGTTAACAGGGTAGGGGCCAATTCTTTGGTCATCTTGCGTATAACCTGCTCTGGGCTGCTCCCAACGTCCACGCGTATGGAACGGCGTCCGGCCGCCCGCAGCGCTTGAAGGTCTCCCAAGGCTTGAGCATCGGCCAGCGCGCTAAAGGTGAACGGCGTCCCCGGAATATCGACGTTCTGGCCGTGTTCAGCCGTGATCTGCAGAAACAGCCCCGACGCTGGGCCGCCTTTGTGTAGTTGGCCGGTGGAGTGCAGGAACCGCGGCCCGTACCCCATCGTCGTTGCGATTCCAAACCTCTCCGTCACCCTACGGCGCAGGTCTTCCAAGGCAGAATCAACCGCAGAAGATTGCGGGATATAGGCCATGATGACCACATAGTCACCCGGTGTCGCCGTCTCCAGCAGGCTGCCAATGAGGGCCGTTTCATCCATGGCCGGCAGCTTCCCCGATTTTGCAAACTGCTCCAAGACACTCTCGGTCCTGTCCTTGGCCGCCTGAACGTTTGGCTGGTCGAAGGGGTTTATCCCCAGGATGGACCCGGCAATGGCCGTGGCCATCTCCCAGCGAAAGAACTCGGCCCCCACGTCGTACGTGTCCGACAAGTGCAGGCGCATTACAGGTTGGCCAGTTGATTCTATGGCGTCGATCGCTGAATCGACTTCACCATTCGCGTCACCTTCCAAGCGCAGATACACGAACAGCCGGTCTTCGCCATAGTACTCTGGGGCCGCCAGCGGCTCTCCGGCCACCGGAATTATGCCCAGCCCTTCCTTGCCGGTGCTCTCGGCGATCAATTGCTCCACCCACAAACCGAAGCTGGCTATGGCCGGGGATGTGAGCAGAGTGAGCTTGTCCCGTCCCTGTTGGGCAAGAACACCCATGACTGCGCCAAGCCATGCTCCGGGATTGTCGTGGATGGGGACTTCGGGTTTAGTCTTGTCTCGCATGCGATCGGCCCGGTCGATCAATCTCAACAGATCCATGCCAATGACCGCCGCTGGGACAAGTCCGAAGTAGGACAGCACCGAGTAACGGCCACCAAGGTCGGTGGGGTTTAAGAACACTGTCCGAAAGCCCTCCTCTTCGCTCAGCCGGGCCAATGAACTGCCAGGGTCGGTGACAGCGATAAAGTGCCGACCGGTGCTTTCTTTGCCCACGGCCGTCTCCACCAAATTTCGGAAGAAGGCGTAGAACATATTGGGCTCAGTGGTCAAACCCGACTTGGAGGACACTAGGAAAAGGGTTTTCGCTGGGTCTACCGCGTCGGCCACCGACTGCACCCAGGCGGGCACAGTAGAGTCCAAAACTATCAGCTCAGGGTAGCCCGGGGCGTTTCCGAAAGTCTGACGGAGCACTTCGGGGCCGAGGCTGCTGCCACCCATTCCCAGCAGCGCAAAATGTTTGAACCCTTCGTCGCGAATCTCGTTGGCGAAGGTCTCCATTGCTGGGGCCTGCTCGCGCATGGCGTCTGTAACCGTCAGCCATTCAAGGCGGTTGGAGATCTCTGCGGGGTCCGGCTTCCATACGGTATGGTCGCCAATCCAGATTCGGGAGATGACTTGGCGTCGTTCGAGGTCGGCCAATGCTGACGTTACATCCGAGTTATTCAACATCTTGCTTCTCCTCGGGGAGCGCCTGCGTTGTCGCAGACCGCACCGGCTTCGATGCCCGCCGGCGTATTGCGGTGCCGGTGCCCCTGATTAAAAGACGAAATTGATCGGCCTAGCCAGGAACCACTACACGAACCCCAATTTCCCCACGGGAATTGCGCAATCTTCGGCGAAGAATCACATCAGCGTGAAAAAGAGCCACCGAGTAGACCCCGGTATTCCAAAACAAACGCAGTGGCAGCCCTTTTCCCTCTTGAGGAATTCTATACCTTATTCCCGCAGTAGCTGCCGGGCAATCGTCTGCCTCTGAATCTCGGACGTGCCCTCGTAGATGGTCAAGGCCCGCACCTCGCGGTACAGCCGCTCCACCCGGTTGCCTCTCTCGAGTCCGGCCCCGCCGTGGATCTGCACGGCTTCGTTGATGATGCGGCTGGCCGCCTCAGTGCCAAACAGTTTAGCGAAGGACGCCTCTTTGATGATTGATTCCTGTCCAGAGTCTTTAAGCCAGGCCGCCCGGTGAGCCAGCAGTCGGGCTGCGTCCAGCGAAACCGCCATGTCGGCCAGTTTGAACTGAGTGGCCTGGAAATCGGACAGGTTCTGGCCGAACATCTTCCGATTCTTGGCGAAGTCCAAAGACGCCTCATAAGCCGCCTGGCCCATGCCGATAGCTGCCGCCGCCACGGTGGTACGGAACGTATCGAGGGTGCCCAACGCCAGACGCAACCCCCGGCCCCGCTCTCCTAGCAGATTGGCTTGCGGTATGTGGCAGTCAATCCAGCGGGGTTCGCCAATAGGATGGGACGCCATCAAGTCCATGCGCTTCGAGTCGTCGAAGCCTGCCATTCCAGCCTCAACGACGAAGCAGGACAGGCTTCGGCTGCCCTCACCTTCATCGGTCTTGGCGAAGACGGTGTAGGTGCTGGCGTCGCCGGCCTGGCTGATGAACTTTTTCTCGCCGTTCAAAACCCAGTCGTCGCCGTCCAGGTGCGCCTCGGTCTTCATGCTTAAAACGTCGGATCCGGCATGGGGTTCGGTCAGAGCAAACGCTGCGATGCTTTCGCCTCTGGCGATGGCTGGCAGGTACTTGGCCTTCTGTTCGGACGTGCCGCCTAGGGTTATGGGGTAACTTCCCAGTCCCTGCATGATGAAGTTGGTGTCCGCCTGTACCGATACCCGGGCCAGCTCCTCCCGGATGATGCATAGGTCCATCACCCGAACGCCGACCCCACCGTACTCTGCGGGCACGCAATACTGCAGCAGACCTTCATTGGCCAAGATGGCCATCAGCCCAGCATGGACGGTTGGTGACTCGTCTGCCTCTTCAGCGATGGGCGCAATCAGCTCCTCAGCTATCCGCCGCACCCGCTGCTGCAGTTCAGATTGTTCCGCGGAAAATGCAAAGTCCAAGACAAGCTCCTTATCGATCCATAATCCCCCTTTCATGAAGGGGGTTAGGGGATTTTAGCTCCCAGCTACCACCAGCCTATACCCCAAGTCAATCTCAGGCAGTTCTCTCAGATATCCGTAGCAGGAATCTCAGAACCCAGACTCCAGGTCTTCCCGCAACCGACGCGCTCCTCTATCTGCGTCTTCCGGCGATAGCAAGGCCAAACTGGAAATACTCGCTCGGACCGCTGGCTCCAGATAGGCCTCGAAACGCCGCCAATAGGCCTCGGCGAACCCGTCTGTGCAGCCAGCCGGGATGGGAACAGGTGCGACGGTGTGGACATTTAGGTGGACCCCCACATCATCTACTCCCGGAGCGCCGGTCTCTAAGGGCAACGCCAAGCATTCCAGAAAATATTCCAGCAGCCAAAATTTCAAGGATTCCGACGGTTTGAACAGCAATATCACCTGCCGTTTGTCCACCCGGCGCATCTCGTTCAGTCCAGCGGCAACTTGGGACTAGTGCTGGAGAGTAAAAGTGGCCAGTGCGGCATCAAATGTCTAATCCCGGAAGGGCAGCGCTTTTAACAGCAGTGCCAGCCCTTGTGGCCCTTTGAGCAATCATCTCAAGGGACGACTCAACCGAGGTAATAATACGGTCAGTGGGTTCGTAATTTCCGCCGCCGGCGCCTACGTTGATCACGGTTCGGGCATCACCCAATGGATCAACGATCACCTGGTGGATACGCGGGTCCGGCCGGAGGGCGGCAGCATAGCCGACACCGATGCTCTCGTAAACCTGGTCTCGGGTATTCGTATTTATCTCCCTGACTGAGAGATTACTTAGGCCCGGTGATCCAGCGTCGATGATCTGCTTTTATTAAGAGGAAGAGAACTAAAGCCCCAACCTTCTAACCAACTCTTCTGCCGTGACTGTGGCCCCCGTCAGACCCTTGGCGTCCTGGTCGGCCAGGTATTTGGCGGCTTTGACCATGTCGGCAGGGGTGGCCCAGGTGGAGACGTCAGCATCAGGCCTCTGGGAGAGGAAGCCCTCTGTGATTACTGGGCGCAAGGGCTTCAACACATTAACTGCAATATTGTGCCGTCCAAGCTCCAAAGCCAGGCCCCAGGTCAGTCGCTCCAGCCCCACCTTGGCCGCGCCGTAGTTCTGGCCGATGAGGGCGATCTCCTCGCTGTCGGCGGTCAGTGTCGACGAAAAGATGTTGTTGGCGGCATGGGAAGAGATGTTTATTATGCTGCCGCCGCCCTGCTCGATCATGATAGGGGCCACCGCTTTGCACGCGATGAAGGGAGCACGCAGGTCTATTGACATGACCAAGTCCCATTCCTTGACCGTCATCTCCAAGAAAGGCGTGTAGCTGCCGATGGCGGCGTTGTTGATGAGTACGTCCACGGCCCCGAACTCATCCAGGGTTCGGTCAACCAGGTGGCGGATGCTGTCCTCTTCCCGCACGTTGGTCGCCACGGCCAATGCTTTGCCACCGGCATCTTCGATCTCGCCCACCGTCGAGTGAATGGTGCCGGGCAACATCGGGCGGGATTCCTCGGAACGGGCTGCGACAACAACGTGAGCACCCTCCGCCGCCAGGCCCATGGCCATGGCCTTGCCGATACCTCGGCTGGCCCCGGTTACGATCGTCACTTTGCCTTCTAGGCTCATTGATTCGCCTCTCCTATGATGTTGGAAAGCGTGATTAGTTAGCAATTTACGGCCCGGTAGTGTGTTGGTCAAGTCGCGAACCGAAAAACCTCGCCTCCACATTGCCGTAACTCGTCACCTAGATTAATGGACAGGTCGTTTAGTTCCTTAATCGACTCAAAGGGTGTTTTCAGATAGCCCAATGCGGCCTCAGGGAGTACGCAATCCACCAGAGACAGGGGGTGGCAGTGATGGATGATTGGAGAACCTAGCTAGGTAGGTTGGGAGCGTTGTCCGCGCGGATTTGCGGAATTCTCGGCCTGATAGTGAGCTTGTACGACGACTTTACCTGGAGACTCGGCGCCCAAGGTTAGTTCATCGTCGGCACGGTCGTCGGTCTGCTTGCGGTAGTCATGTACTTGGACGCCGCAGCATCAAAAACCCAGTAACCCCGCTCGGATTGTGGACCGATAGATTGAAGGAAATGGCGTTCTCCGGTCTATTCTCTCGCCACTGGGCCTGGATGTATCCGGGCCTTTTTGATTGCCTTGCTCTGTCTTGACAAAAAAGCCTCTAACGCTAATCATCTAGGCCCAGTGGCGGACTTCTAAGTGGCCTCCGGTCCAGTCGTCAAAACTTGGCAGGGCCGATACGAATCAGGAGCAAAAATGACAACCTTGGTATTGGGCGGCACAGGCTTTATCGGCAAGAGGGCTGTTCCCCGTTTGGTCCAGCGCGGCGAGAAAGTGGTTGTGATGGACATCAACCCCGGAGCAGCGGACTTCAGCGAGTTCGGCGACCAGGTGGAGGTTATGCGCGGCGACATTATGCAGTTTCAGGACGTGGTCACGGCTATTATGCACGCCAAGCCAGACCGCATCATGAACCTGGCATATCTGCTGGGCAGCGGAGACGACACCCCCCACTTCACCATGAAGCTAAACATCCTAGGCATGGATAACT